>Ga0209119_1001548_pt1 | contig 22320 bp, 20 predicted proteins | sample COG_03_FD_184747 | JGI IMG/M metagenome (GOLD analysis project Ga0209119, IMG submission 184747) | Pelagic Microbial community sample from North Sea - COGITO 998_met_03 (SPAdes) (version 2) | ecosystem: Environmental > Aquatic > Marine > Neritic zone/Coastal water | place: Helgoland, sampling... | reverse complement strand
GAGAAGATGTTGCTAGGTACATGAAATATTATAATGTTGAGCGACTACATTCAGCTAATTTGGATCAATCGCCAATTGAATTTGAAAACTCCTTTAGAAAAGTGTCCGGTTGGACTTGACCAGAACATATCTATCCAGTATCTCACTCAGCCATCAGCCATCAAACATAATACAATCTGGGCTGCTTATATCTGGCGTATTGAATGACTCCTTAGTATTTTCACTATTGGGAGATTTAATTAGCGACCAAGATATTGATCGATCAATATGGATAACTTGTCTTGAAAGTGTTCTTCGAAGTCGACAAGCACTTTACCAAACACTCTTAAGTATTTTTCAGTTTTGCCATGATCTAGACGTTTGTTATTCGTTTTATATTCAGTTTCGAGTGATGATTTATCATAACGGGGAGTGATGACCCAGCGCACAAAATATGAGACTAGTTTGGCCACTTCTTTTTTGGGAAATTGGCAGAAACCTTCGATATGATCAACGCCATCAGGTACTAAACACATGGGTTCAACTCTAAATGTCATTGTAAGCTTTTTATACAGAGGAAGCGGCAAATCATGGATCGTTTTTATCAGTTCTCATCCATTTAAGGACAAACAAATCAAAGAATAACCCAATCCCCCCAATCTTCCGAGTAAAAATAGTCAGGCAAATATCCAACCATTTTTCTCACAAAATAAAATCAACTTTTAGAGGCTTGATAAATGCTTTCTATAGATGAGTCCATAGTGGCATCAAACTCGGTATCGCTTTGTTTAGCACTTAGACCCTCGGATAGTGCACGAGAGAAACTTGCTATCATACCGTTATTTTCAGTCAACCTGTTGTTAGCTTCTTCTCTTGAATAACCACCGGATAATGCCACAACCTTTAACACTTTAGGATGATTAACCAAGTCTTGATAAAAGTTGGCGGTCTCAGGCAAGGTTAGTTTTAACATCACTTGCTGACCGGATGCTAAATTATCTAAATGTTTTAGGATTGACGCTTTAAGCAAGGCTTCAGCAGCCGCTTTTTCAGGACTATGGATATCCACTTCAGGCTCAATAATTGGCATAAGGCCTGCTGCTAAAATTTGTTTAGCCACCACAAATTGCTGAGCAATAATAGCTTCGACACCCACAGCATTTGCCAACTTAACCACAGACCGCATTTTAGTCCCAAACACATTTTGGGCATTAGCTTTTGCCAACAAGTTATCCAAGTCAGGCATCGCTTTTAAAAGTTGCGTTCCATTAACTTCAGCCTCTAAGCCTTTATCGACTTTCAAAAAAGGAATAACCTGTTTGACGTTCCATAAATAGCTAGAAGAACTGTGGCCTAAAATATTTCTATCAAGGGTATCTTCAAACAAAATCGCACCTAATACACGTTCACCATTGAACACACTTGACGTGATAATACGAGTGCGCATTGCATGTACTTTGTTAAACATTTCTTCGTCGCTTTGATACTCAGACTCATCTACACCATACAAACTTAAAGCCTTTGGTGTGCTGCCACCACTTTGGTCCAATGCAGCAATAAATCCATTTTGGCTATTAATTTTTGCAAGCATATCTTGTTGGGCTTGAAATACCATGTGCAATAATCCTTTTTTTATTTTGTTGAAGCCGATTTGCATAACGGCTCGTAGGGTTTAAGGTATACATCGAGTACTTAAGCCCTTCTCGTTATTATATTTTAGGTTATACGTCGTTTAACTATTTAGCCGCTCTGGCTTCTAACATGGCCACTGCAGGTAACTCTTTACCTTCAACAAACTCAAGGAAAGCACCACCACCAGTAGAAATATAAGAAATTTTATCATTCAAATTCCATTTATCAATCGCTGCTAACGTATCACCACCACCAGCTATTGAAAAAGCATCACTATCAGCAATCGCACGAGCCACCACTTCTGTGCCTTTAGCGAAATTATCAAATTCAAAAACACCACAAGGGCCATTCCATAGAATAGTTTTAGCACCTTTTAAAATCGCTGCCACGTTTTCAGCTGTTTGTGGGCCATAATCCATGATTTCTTCATCATCTTGTACTTCGCTGACATCTTTTATTACAGCAGGCTCTGACTCAGAGAAGTTTTTGCCAACACGCACATCGACTGTTTCAGGAATATCTAACGAGTCCATTAAACGTTTAGCTTCTGGGATCAAATTTGCCTCATGTAACGAACGGCCAACTTTATAGCCACGTGCTGCAACAAAGGTATTTGAAATTCCTCCCCCCACTATTAACTGATCAGCAATTTTAGATAAAGCATCCAATACAGTTAATTTTGTTGATACTTTTGAGCCGCCCACTATAGCCACTAAAGGGCGTTTGGGATTATTAAGTGCACTCCCTAATGCATCAAGTTCAGCAACCAGTAATGGGCCGGCACATGCTATTGGCGCAAACACACCCACACCATGAGTTGAAGCTTGTGCGCGGTGGGCAGTGCCGAATGCGTCCATGACATAAATGTCACACAACGCTGCATATTGTTTGGCTAAGGTTTCATCATCGTCTTTTTCGCCGACATTAAAACGCACGTTTTCTAACACCACCACTTCGCCGTCCTTAACGTCTTCACCATCTAAATAATCTTTCGCTAAGCGTACGTTCAGATCGGTTTTTTCATTTAAATAATTAACCACTGGGAGTAATGAAAACTCGTCTGCAGATTCACCTTCTATGGGACGACCAAGGTGCGACATAATCATCACTTTGGCCCCTTGCTCTAAAGCTGCGGTGATAGATGGCAGCGAAGCAAGAATACGTGCAGCAGAGGTCACTACGCCATCTTTTACAGGCACGTTTAAGTCTTGGCGTATTAATACTCTTTTACCGGCTAAATCAAGCTCGGTCATTTTCAATATGGACATAATTTACCTTGTAAATAATTATTTTTAAATTCGGTTTTATTTTTTTGTGTTGAACATGGCCATGGCATTATCAATCATTCTGTTAGCAAAACCCCATTCGTTGTCACACCACACTAAGGTTTTCACTAGTTGTTTGTGACTCACTCTTGTTTGACTACCATCTACTATACAAGAATGGGGATCGTGATTAAAATCAACCGATACTAAAGGTTCTTCAGTGTAGCTTAAAACCCCCTCTAAGCGCCCTTCTCTTGCTTGTTTAAGTGCTTGGTTTACCTCATCAATACAGACATGTTTATCAAGCGTGACACTCAAGTCCATTGCAGTAACATTGATAGTAGGTACTCGCACCGCAATGGCTTCAAATTTACCAGCAAATTTAGGTAAGATTCGTTCAATTCCTATCGCTAATTTGGTGTCAACAGGAATGATCGATTGACTGGCCGCTCGGGTAAGCCGCAAATCAGGATGGTATGCATCAATCACTTGTTGGTCATGCATTGAAGAATGGATGGTAGTAATCGTTCCGCTTAAAACGCTGAATGCTTCATCTAACACTTGGATCACCGGCACAATACAATTGGTTGTACAGGAGCCGCTGGAAACAATGAGGTCATCAGCTTTCAACTGATCATCATTAATCCCATAAATCACGGTTGCATCCATATCAGGTCCACAAGGCTGTGAAAACAATACCTTTGCGGCCCCTTGATCCAAATGCGCTTGGCCAGCGGCTCTATCATTATGCACACCTGAGCATTCAAACACCAAATCAATATCAAGTTGTTGCCATGAAAGATCTGCAATGTTTTCATGCTGGAGTAATAGAATCTCATCTCCTGCAACAGTCAGACATTGTGCTTGTAAATCAACAGAAAAACCAAAGCGCCCGTGAGATGTATCGTATTTGAGCAAATGTGCAATGCCTTTTGGTTCGGCTAACTCATTGATCGCCACAATTTTTATATCAGTATTACGGCCGCTTTCATATAAAGCCCTGACAACATTGCGGCCTATACGGCCAAAACCATTAATTGCAATTCGTAACATAACACCCTTTAATTTAATGCAAGGTGAGTAAAACCACCCGACACTTTTTTAATAATAAATACCTTAGAACAAAGGCGCTAAAAAGCGCCTTTGTATATTAAAAAAGCTCTTAGTTTAAGCCTTTAGCAGCTTTAATAATTGCTTCTGCGGTGATATCGAAATATTTCAGCAATACTGCACCCGGAGCAGATTCACCAAAGGTGGACATGCCCACAACCGTTCCACCCAATCCAACATATTTATGCCAAAAATCCACATGAGCTGCTTCGACCGCTACACGTTTGGTCACAGACCTTGGTAATACAGACTCTCTGTATTCGGCATCTTGTTTGTCAAAAACGGAAGTACTTGGCATAGACACGACACGCACTGCCATACCTGTATCAGATAATTGTTCAGCAGCTTCGACGGTGATCCCTACCTCAGAGCCTGTGGCAATTAATATAACATCGGGTGAACCGACACAATCTTTTAATACGTAACCCCCTTTAGCAACATGAGATAATTGCTGTGCATTACGTGGTTGAGCAGGCAAACCTTGACGACTAAAGATTAATGCAGAGGGGCCATCTTTTCGCTCTAACGCAGATTTCCATGCAACCGCAGTTTCTGCACCGTCACAAGGACGCCATGTCGCTAAATTTGGAGTAAGACGTAAGTTTGCTATTTGCTCGATAGGTTGATGGGTAGGACCGTCTTCGCCTTGGCCAATAGAGTCATGGGTATAGACAAAGATATTTGGAATACCCATCAGTGATGCCATTCGCACTGCGTTGCGCGCATATTCCATAAACATTAAGAAAGTAGCGCCAAATGGACGGAATCCACCGTGAAGTCCAATCCCATTCATGATCCCACACATGCCAAACTCACGCACACCATAATAGATATAATTGCCGCTAGGATCCTCGGCTGAAATGCCTTTAGTACCAGACCAGATTGTAAGGTTTGAGCCAGCTAAATCTGCTGAACCGCCTAACACTTCAGGCATCAGAGTGGCGAAGGTTTCAATTGAGTTTTGCGAAGCTTTACGGCTAGCCACATTTTCAGATTTGTCTTGTGATTCTTGAATAAACGCATCCGCTTTTTCAGCAAAGTTAGCAGGTAAGTCGCCCGCTAAACGACGCGTTAGCTCTGCTGCTAATTCTGGGTGTGTTTGTTGGTATGCCACAAATTTTTCATTCCAGGCTTGTTCTTTTACTGCACCTGATGCTTTTGCATCCCAACCAGCATAAATATCTGCAGGAATATCGAAAGGAGCATAAGGCCAGTTTAAAAATTCACGGGCAGCTTTAATTTCTTCAAGGCCTAGGGGGGCTCCGTGGCAGTCGTGGCTACCTGATTTGTTTGGCGAACCAAAACCTATAATCGTTTTACAACAAATGAGCGTTGGCTTTGATGTTTCTGCTTTCGCCGCTGCAATCGCATCAGCAATAGCTTGAGGATCGTGTCCGTCTACATTTGCAATCACTTGCCACCCATAGGCTTCAAATCGCGCCGGAGTGTTATCAGTGAACCAACCTTCGACATGACCATCAATTGAAATACCGTTGTCATCCCAAAATGCGACTAATTTACCTAAGCCCAGAGTGCCTGCTAAAGAACATACTTCATGAGAAATACCCTCCATCAAACATCCGTCACCTAAAAAACAATAAGTAAAATGATCGACCACATCAAAATTTGGTTGGTTGAATTGTGCAGCTAAGGTTTTTTCGGCAATCGCCATACCCACGGCATTACTGACCCCCTGTCCCAAAGGTCCAGTGGTAGTTTCAACACCCGGCGCATAACCATATTCTGGGTGACCCGGAGTTTTAGAATGCAATTGACGGAAATTTCTTAACTCTTCAATCGGTAATGCATAACCAGTCAGATGTAACAGAGAATAGATCAACATCGAGCCGTGGCCGTTAGATAATACAAACCTGTCTCTGTTAGCCCAATCGGGGTTGCCTGGATTATGCTGCATATGATCTGCCCACAATACTTGCGCGATGTCAGCCATTCCCATGGGTGCACCTGGGTGACCTGAGTTGGCTTGTTGAACGGCATCCATACTAAGGGCGCGAATGGCGTTGGCGAGTTCTCGACGTGTTGACGACATGTGGTCTCCTGACTGATCCGATAATTATGAATATCCGCAAATGGACATTAAAAAGGTTAATTTTAGCTATACATTTTGTATTAGCCAACAACTAACTGCAATGTTAAATACTCGATGAATCAGTATTTCCCTATCACTTTTGTTTACACCTTAGCAGAATAAACTTCATAGACGTTTGGACGTCTAGAAGTAAAGACTAGTATTTTGTATTTGGATAGTTAAAATACTCACATAAACCTGTATAACGACACTCAAGCAAGGCGCTTTTATGACCTCACATTTATTTACTTCTGAATCAGTATCCGAAGGACATCCTGATAAAATCGCGGATCAAATTTCTGATGCTGTTTTAGATGCCATATTGACACAGGACCCTAAGGCAAGAGTGGCCTGCGAGACCTTTGTCAAAACAGGTATGGTGTTAGTGGGTGGCGAAGTCACGACTTCGGCATGGGTAGATATAGAAGAAATCACCCGAAAAACAGTCAGAGAAATTGGCTATGTTCATTCAGATATGGGGTTTGATGCAGACTCTTGCGCAGTATTAAATGCAATAGGTAAGCAATCTCCTGATATTAATCAAGGTGTTGACCGCACTTCACCAGAAGAACAAGGTGCCGGAGACCAAGGTTTAATGTTTGGTTATGCAAGCAACGAAACAGATGTGTTTATGCCTGCACCTATTACTTATGCCCACCGCTTAGTAAAACGTCAGTCCGAAATACGTAAGAATGGCACACTCAGTTGGTTGAGGCCTGATGCAAAAAGCCAAGTGACTTTTATCTACGAAAATAATCAACCCGTTGCTATTGATGCAGTGGTGCTGTCAACTCAACATGATGAAAGTATTAGCACAGCAGACCTTCGCGAAGCTGTGATGGAAGAAATTATTAAACCAGTATTACCCGAAAAGTGGCTGAGTAAAAAGACCAAATTTTTTATTAACCCAACAGGTCGATTTGTCATTGGTGGTCCAATGGGCGACTGTGGTTTAACTGGTCGTAAAATAATTGTTGATACCTATGGCGGCATGGCAAGACACGGTGGTGGTGCATTTTCTGGTAAAGATCCATCAAAAGTAGATAGATCAGCCGCTTATGCAGGGCGTTATGTAGCAAAAAATATAGTAGCGGCTGGACTGGCCGATAAATGTGAAATTCAATTGTCTTATGCCATTGGTGTAGCAGAACCTACATCTATTAGTATTGAGACCTTTGGCACCAGTAAGGTTTCGGAAGACTTATTGGTTAAGTTGGTGCGTGACAACTTCGAACTTAGACCTTTTGGGCTGCTTAAGATGCTCGACTTAGAACGACCTATCTATATGGCAACTGCAGCCTATGGACACTTTGGAAGAGAAGAGTTTCCTTGGGAAAAAACAGATGTTGCTGCACGCCTCAAAGCAAGTATTTAAAGAGCTCGATTCTGAATAGGTATAGCCTCATGTGAGGCTATATTTGCTTACAGTTTTTAGAATTCAGGATGTTTTTGAATCGCATATTCACATGTCGATACAAGTTGAAGTCTTATTCTCACATACCGATTACTGATTCTCACTCTCCCCATGACTACAGATATATATGCTACAATTACTCTGAAATTAGTTCCTTCAACTGCCGCCTATCAGTATTACCCCCAAACACAGTGGTAAGAAAACCACAAAAATTTCATCAATAATAGCGCCTACTAGCATATCCTGATCATTAGCTTGCACTTTATTAAGTTCCCCGTCTACATAACCTAAGCAGCACCCTCGCTCTCATATAATTTAAATTTAATTTTTTATACGTCTCTACTCAGTCATAAAATTTAATGACAAATTAATTATTAGCTTGATATGAAGCGCATACAGTTAAAAAATCACGATTAATAGTGTTCAGTGAACAACGGGAAGATTGTGCATGGTAGTGTCAACTTAAAATTTAGTTTAGGAATTTATAAAAATAACGACATTAATCCGAACAGATACTTAATCGATTCCCTAAATCAAGGTATGATCGAACTATAACTAGACTGAATAAAAAAAATCCATGGGATATATCCAAAACTTTTGCTTAATCATTATCGTTGCGATATGTCTTTCATCCTGCGCTAAATCTCCTCTAGGGCGTAATCAACTCAAATTATATTCAAGCTCTCAGTTAGCAGGAATGGGCGAACAAGCTTTTGCCATTATGAAATCAGAACAAAAGGTGTCTAGTCAGCCAGTATCTAATCAGTATGTAAAATGTATTGCTGACGCTATTACGCAACATGTACCAAAATCAGTGTATGCAGGTGTTTGGGAGTTAGTGGTGTTCGACTCACCACAAATTAATGCGTTTGCCTTACCAGGGGGTAAAATGGGTGTATACACAGGACTTATTGAACTGACAGAAAATCAACATGAGCTTGCTGCGGTTATTGGCCATGAAGTAGGTCATGTCATTGCTGAGCATGGTAATGAGAGAATGTCGAGTAGTGCTCTTATAGGCATGGGAATGGAAGTCACTAATCAGTTATTAAAGGCTAATGAAATTGCAAGTAGTAATATGATCATGGCTGGCTTGGGTTTAGGTGTTCAAGTTGGCGTACAATTACCATTCGGTCGAACTCATGAATCAGAAGCAGATCTAATTGGGTTAGACCTAATGGCAAAAGCAGGCTTTGATCCTCAGCAGTCAATTAATTTATGGCAGAACATGTCCAAAGCCAGCGGAGACAAGCGTCAACCAGAACTACTATCCACACACCCTCATCCAGAAACGCGTATTAAAAATTTAGCTGACAATATGCTAAAAACTATGGATAAGTATCATTTGGCAAAGAATAAGCCAAACTGTAAAATTTAGCGTTTATTAAGACATATAAAATGCCACACTATTAAATACTAGCGTGGCATCTTTATGTCTAATAAAGCCTAACCTTCTTTATGTACATGTAAATCCATTTGCGGGAATGGAATTGAGATACCTTCAGCATCAAAGCGCAATTTAACGGCTTCAGTAAAGTCGAACTTCACAGCCCAAAAATCTGCAGTAGCAACCCAAGGACGCACTACAAAATTAACACTACTATCAGCCAATTCTCCCACTGCAACAGTTGGAGCTGGCTCTTTTAAGATCCGCTCATCAGCAGCAAGCATTTCCTTTAGAATCTCCTTAGCTTTTTTCAAATCACTGTTATAACCAATGCCTACCACCATATCCACTCGGCGTGTTTCTTTAGCAGAGTAGTTAGTAATATTGCCACCATAAATTGCACCATTTGGCACGATGATCTCTTTGTTATCAGCTGAAGTCATAATAGTCGTAAAAATGCTGATACTTTTAACCACACCCATTGCCCCACCAGCTTCAATAAAATCACCTGCTTTAAATGGTTTAAACACCAGTAACATGACACCCGCTGCAAAATTCTGTAAGGAGCCTTGCAACGACAGACCAATAGCTAAACCAGCTGCAGCTAAAATGGCGGCTAACGAAGTTGTATTGACATTTAATTGATCTAATGCAGCAATAATAACGAACAACATCAACACTGCTCTTGCAATCGCTTTAACAAAATCAATCAACATATCGTCATATTGGGAACGTGTCATTATCTTGCTAAGCAGATTCACTAACACGCTAACAATCACCTTACCAATAAAGTATATGGCAATCGCCATGACAATATTAATTCCCCAAGGAATAACATAGGTATCCATCATCTGAGACATTTTTTCCGTGTCAAATCCAAACATTTTTATCTCCAACCTTTTTAATAATTAAATAATACGACGATTATGATGAACTTATTAATACTCAGATTATAATAGTTTAAAGGTTTTATTTATCAATAAGACTACAGACTTCTTTTAATAGTTTTTTAGTTCCGATTAAAGCGCTTCATAAATGTGTCATTTAACTAGCTTAAATTTACTCTTGTGTTGAGTTCGCCACTCAACTCGTTTGATTAAAGTCAATTTTTTAAACATAATTGAAACAAGTGTTATGGTTGCCGTAGTGAGTTTATCTAATATTTTTAAAGGAATAAGAATGTTACAATTCACTCAATTAGTGGTTTCTTTGGTTTTACTTTTATTATTTTCAATCTCTGGAGAAAAGGGGAAAACCACTAAAAATGCTAATGGCATAATCCAAAAAAATGTCATCTCAACGTATTGATTCGACAGAAGTAATTCAAATTAACTTAGTAAAAATAAGAAACTAGACGAAACTAAAACACTTTTCGATGGTTAATACTCTATTGTTTATTAATCCCGCTTTTTATTCCTTATTTAATTTTCACACTGTTGATACAATTTATAAAAAACTAACCGAGTCACCACATGCGCATCAGCAGAGTTTATTACCCTTTTGAGTTGTCTATCGATACTTACGTCACATTAACAGATGATGCGATTAATCACGTGGCTAATGTTCTACGCGCTAAAAGTGGGCAAGCAGTCGTGTTATTCAATGGTGATGGAAGCGAATATAGTGCCCAATTCTTTGAAGTGACCAAGCGTAAGGTAATTGTTCACATAGATTCAAAGATTTCAATCAGCATAGAATCGCCACTTAGTATTCATCTAGGACAAGGTATTTCTCGAGGTGATAGAATGGAATGGGTGATCCAGAAGTCAGTCGAATTAGGTGTCACTGAAATCACGCCACTTATTACTGAACGCTGTGGTGTAAAACTAAGTCATGACAGGTGGTCTAAAAAACATGAGCAATGGCAAAAATTAGCCATAGCAGCCTGTGAGCAATCTGGCAGAAATGTATTACCGGTGTTACATGCGCCTAGTTTATTTTCAGATTGGGTAAATTCATCCACCAATCAAGTCCGCCTTACCTTACACCCAAGAGCTGAAAAAGCATTTAGACATGTGTCTATACCTCCTGCTGGAGCCAGGTTACTGATTGGTCCAGAAGGTGGTTTTTCAGACCAAGAAATTTACAAAACCGAACAAAATGGATTTCAAACTATTCAACTGGGACCAAGAGTTTTACGCACTGAAACAGCTGCAATTGCTGCCATATCTGCTCTGCAGGCAATACACGGGGATCTATAGAAAGTCTGATACCTTTACAATTACTCAAAAAATAATGGTTAATTGGCTATGCGTAGCACTAAAAAAAATAATAAATCCATGCAACTTATCTCTAACAAAACAATAAAAGATATATTGCCTTAGCCTCACATCCTATATTGGATGATGCACGCGATTGTGCGATGTAAAGTTGCGGGTTAAGTATTTATATCTGTAACAACATCGCTATGAAAGTACTTTGAGCAACATTGATTGTCGGTCTGAATTAGGCAAAAGGGTAAAGCCTACTATTGCATATATTATATAAGCACCGCCTTCTTGGTATTAATACTTCATCACTCAAAATTAAAATGCCTGCTAAATTAGCAGGCATTTTAATTTTGGCTGTGGGCAACTGCCCGTTAATTAATGCAGAATTCTGGTCTTAATTGTGCCATCAATTTTTTGTAGCTGCTCAAATGCTGCTTCTGCATCATCGGTTTCAACATCAATTACTACGTAACCAATGTTTTGATTGGTTTGTAGATATTGCGCCGTAATATTCAAACCTTTTTGCGCAAATGCTTGGTTGATTTGAGTTAACACTCCTGGCGCATTTTTATGAATATGTAATAAACGTGAGCGATCAGCTTGTTCAGGCAAAGATACTTCTGGAAAATTAACGGCCGACAAGGTCGAACCATTATCACTGTATTTAGCGAGCTTTCCGGCAACTTCGACACCAATATTTTCCTGGGCTTCTTGAGTACTTCCACCTACGTGGGGTGTCAAAATAACATTATCAAACTGGGTCAGAGGTGATTCAAAAAGCTCGTTATTTGACTTTGGCTCTATTGGGAATACATCGATGGCTGCACCAGCCAATTTACCACTTTTCAGGGCATCTACCAAAGCATTTATATCAATAATAGTTCCTCTGGCAGCATTCATTAGGATTGCACCATCTTTCATCATACCCAACTCTTTAGTACCGATCATATTTTGAGTTTGTGTGGTCTCAGGTACGTGAAGGGTGACTACATCGGAAGTATTCAACAGCTGTTTTAACGTTTTAACTTGTGTTGAGTTACCTAACACTAATTTGTTTTCAATATCAAAAAACTGTACTCGCATTCCAAGATGCTCGGCCAAAATACTTAATTGCGTACCAATGTGGCCATAACCAATAATACCTAAAGTTTTACCCCGCGCTTCAAAAGAGCCCACTGCGCTTTTATCCCAAATGCCCTTATGTGCCTTAGCATTTTTTGCAGGCACACCACGCAAAAGCAAAATGATCTGAGCAAGAGCCAACTCAGCAACTGAACGAGTATTTGAAAAAGGCGCGTTAAAAACAGGTATACCTCGCATTTGCGTAGCCACCAAGTCAACTTGGTTAGTCCCAATACAAAAACACCCTACAGCTACTAACTTATTAGCCGCGACAATAACCTTCTCATTCAGCTGTGTTCTGGAACGAATACCCACAAAATGTACGTCTTTAATTTTGGCAATCAATTCATCTTCAGGGAGTGATGTTTTTAAATACTCAATGTTTTCATACCCATTAGCATGAAGAGTATCCAAGGTACTTTGATGAAGACCTTCAAGTAGTAATATTTTGATTTTTTCTTTCGGCAACGACACTTTGCTCATGATGTTCCTACGTGACAGTTAACTTGAGACATCTGGACGTCTATTTGGTGGGAAAATAGCAGAAATCAGTATATTTAGAAAGGCAATAATGACTAAATCCATATTAAAAAAGTGGATTTATAGTTATTGTTTATACACAAAGTGCTTAACGGCTTAGTTAGCTGCCAATTATTGCAGCGATAATTCGAGGAGAATACTAGTGGCAGTCACGGCCTACAAAACCTTATTTAGTGAATATCACAGTGGCCCAACTTCTTTTATCCATATGTTATCTAAGCCTATTGCACCAATACGTGACGTAGATTTATACCAAGACGACGCAGATAAATTAAAAGAAGCAGTGGACAAATCCGCAAAAAAATCAACACAAAGCTGATTTTTTTGGGGTCCATAACACTGATAAGGCCATTCAACTAAATCAACTTGCTTACCATACTAAAGAGTCCGTGTGTTTCATTGACTGTCAACGATTGGTCGATAACTATAAGGGAGAAACTGAGACATACCTATCAAAACTCACAGCACAAGCTGAATCAGAAAGTTGGATATTATTCTTTGATAAAGCTGACACTTTATTCTCTAAATACTCAGATGTTAAAAATGAACTTCACGAATATACCAATCAAGAAGTCAGTTATGTTCTCAAACGTTTATCGCAGTACCCTGGTTTATCAATACTTTCGCTGACTGAAAAGCCTATAGTGGAAATGCTCCAATATGCGGTAAATAGTATAATATCATTTCGCTAGTGCCACTTGCGATTGTATTGATCTACCCCGCCCCCGGAGCTAAAGAAATATTATCAATTAATTGAAGTACATCAAGATTAGCTAATGCCAACTGGCACCTATGATGATTTTGAGTTTGTTCCACTGAACAATCCACCTGCCATTGCCTTAATACGTAAGCAGCAACGGCAGCTCTTAATTGTATCGAAAGCATCCCATCTGTCATGTTGTAATCCATCTCTATCGCCTTCGACTGCTTAATAGTAGGATGGGGAACAATCACAATATTCACAATTTGTTGCCATTGCTGGTCATAAGGACTGGCTTCATGCACATGAACAGCCCCTTGGATCAAATCTATAAAAGTAAAACGGGTTGACACAAAATCCCGAAAACGATTACTCTTTCGATCATAAGCACGCACATGCCAGCGATGACCATTATTGATAATTGAGTGAGGCACTAACGCTCGTTCTGTTTCACCGGATGATACTGAAACATAACCACACTTCACCCCTTGTTTATTATGAATAGCTCGCATGATACTGGCAATTATTGCTACATTCGGATGTATCAGCCTGACCGCATCAAAACACTGCTCAGATGGCTGGACACCAGTTGAAATACCATTACCAAAACCGCGACTGAGGGAAGTTAAAATCACCTCTGGATCATGTTTATATATTGGCTGAAAGACATCTGTTCTATGATAACTTTTGGTTTGATGTCGCAAGATAAGATTATGTGGGGCAAGTTCTTTATAAGTACTGAAGTCTCGTGTACTGGCAGCCAACCCTGTTTTAAAACGTTGGATCAAATCTGTACGGGCAATATGACCAAAAAACTGCAGACTAAAATCAATAAATGCCAAACGGTCTGATTGTGCATGGGGTAACTCTGCCAGCTTTTTTTCTATTTGTAATTCATTTAAATTATTTTGGTATTCCATCAAGATAGACTCATAATGACTAGATCATAAGAGATTAAAGTATTCCCCCCTTCAATACAATCATTATGATTACATCAATAATATAACTCATTCACATTAAACATGATGTTTTACCATATAAAATATCATTCCTGAGTTGAAGGTAATGTCGTAGTTCAAGTTCCCATTATCCTCGGACACAATAAACATTATAAATTAAAAGATTAGATAACAATCCACTTATGGCGCTAAAAATAGCTTTTAGCTATATACCAAGAGTGATTGAGTGACTAGATATGAATATGATGATCGCTATCAGGACATTTTGAACCACATAGAAACGGAGCGAGAAACGCGACTCATTATCGATGTAGAACCAGAGAAAGTATCTGGTAAAATAAACCCAGCCCCCCCCGCATTCAATTATTAATACTGCTCAATCAGAAATTGTCTGTGATCAGTTTGGTGTATTCGTCGGTATCTTAGAAAAAAAGATAACAAATAAATTAAAAAGTAAACGTGCAAATATTGCGTAATTTGAGGAATCTGCAACTAGATAACACCTGCTGCTTTGTATAACTGAAGATGTACTTTAACTAATGCTTTTATGTTTCGTTGATAACCACCACCTATTACCGCTGCAACAGGTAAACCTTTACGTTTGCAAATATCAAAAACCATGCAGTCTCTTTGATACACCCCTTCAGTACTGATGCTTAAATGCCCCAAATCATCATTGATGTGAATATCGACCCCCGCATCATAAATGACTGCATCAGGTTGACAAGTATTAATGGCCAAATACAAAGCACTGTCGACTGTGTCTAAATATTCGCTATCTTGTGTTCCTTTAAGCAAATTAAAGTCCATATCTGAGTGTTGTTTTCGGTACGGGAAGTTTTTCTCTGCATGAATAGAAACCGTATAGATTTGGGTATGGTTTTCAGCTAACTTCGCAGTCCCGTCGCCTTGATGTACATCACAGTCGAAAATAAGTACCTTATCAATCTTAGGACTTTTCAGCATAGTCAAAGCAGCTAAGTACAAATCGTTAAAAAGACAAAAACCAGAACCATAATTAGCAAATGCATGATGATAACCCCCAGTCAAATTTAATGCTTTACCATGCTCTAAGGCTAGTTCGGCACTTAACACAGTGCCGCCTACAGCTGTTAATGAGCGCTGAATAAGCTGAGCAGACCAAGGAAAGCCGATACGCCGCATTGCCTTTGCATCCAGATTTCCAGTAAGGAGTTGTTGTACATATTGTGGATTAAAGACTTTGCATAAGTCTTTTGGAGAAACAGGAGTTGGCCTGAAAAAGCTATCATCTGTCACTCCCTGAGTAGCTAATGCATTTCGGATACCTTGATATTTTTCAGTAGGGAAACGATGACGTACAGGTAAGTCAAGTTGGCTATAAATAGGATGAAATACCAGTGGGATCATAATATTGGTCGATTATTGTTTTAGAATGAATATGTACTATTAATGGACAATATCAGTTCAAAACACGTTAAAGTATTTTAAATTAACAAATAAACTATTTAGGAACAGATTGTGAGAACGATGCACACAGTGTTATATGCCTTTCTATCTTTTATCTTTGCCCTAACAACACAAGCAACAGAATTAGAGTATCAAGATAAACAGCAGTTACATGATATTCATCAACAGATATCTGCAAAACGTATTGAACAGGACATTCGTAAATTAGTTGGCTTTGATACTCGTCACACATTGTCTGAAACAAAATCGGACACGCGCGGAATAGGTGCGGCTAGGCGCTGGATCAAGTCTGAATTTGATAATATCTCTAAAGCCTGTGGTGGTTGTATAAAGGTATATTTCCAATCACAAACCATTCAAGGTGAAAAGCGTATTCCTGATGCGACTGAAGTAGTCAGTGTGATTGCGGTGCAAACGGGTAGCACTGATCCTAACCGCTACGTTATGATGTCAGGCGATATTGACTCTCGCATTTCAGATGTCATGAATTTTACTGATGATTCACTTGGCGCAAATGATAATGCTTCTGGCGTCGCAGGCATCATAGAAGCAGCACGCGTGCTTAGCCGATACAAGTTCAACAGCAGTATTGTTTACGCCGCTCTGGCTGGCGAAGAACAAGGACTATTTGGTGGGAAAATATTAGCTGAAACAGCAAAAAAGAAGGATGGCGTTTAAAAGCAGTGTTAAATAACGACATGATTGGCAATATTGCCGGCATAAATGGCGTTATCAACAATACCACAGCTCGTATTTTTGCGGAGGGCACTCGCTACACCGAAACAGATGCACAAGCACGCACACGCAGGTATACGGGTGGCGAAGTAGACTCTCCTAGTCGCAACTTGGCTCGTTATATTGATTTAATGGCTGACAGATATATTCCTAACTTAGATACTATGGTTGTTTATCGTTTAGACAGATTTGGCCGCGGCGGACATCATCGCCCTTTCAACGATTTAGGTTATCCAGGTGTACGTATTATGGAAACTAACGAACATTACGATCGTCAACACCAAGACCTCCGAGTAGAAGATGGGGTGAAATATGGCGATACCATAGACGGTGTTAATTTTGATTATGCAGCTAAACTCACCGCTTTAAATGCTGTGTCGCTGGCTGGCATGGCGTGGGCGCCCTCTCCACCAGCAAAGGTAACGATAAAAGGTGCAGTCCAACCCAGTACTTCATTGAGCTGGGCGGCACTAGAAAAAAGCCAAAACAAGCAGCTCGCTGGATACAAGATTTATTGGCGTTACACCGACTCACCGCAATGGCAATACAGTAAATTTATCGGTGACGTTACCCAATACACATTAGAAAATGTGGTAATAGACAACTACTTTTTTGGTGTCGCCAGTGTGAGCAAAGAGGGTTTTGAGAGTCCTGTGGTGTTTCCCGGTGCTGCAGGCTCTTTTGATGACTAATAAAGCAAGCAATATATAGAAAATAACAAAGCGGTAATATAGTTTAAGATATTATTTTCTCTAACTATGCACGGATCTGTTCGTCGCTCATAAACCAAATATTTCTCGGTCGTTAGTGATGCTTCACCCATCGGCCTATAAGCATAAAGCTGAGTTGTCGCGATACCAATTTCTGCACCTAGCCCGAGTGCACTACCATCAGAAAAACGCGAAGAATCACACCCATCTTGCGAATTTGCAATCCATTAGGACGATTGTTGACCACTCATTTAGCACCAATGGGGCCTGCCAAACCAGCAATAACTTTAATTGATAATGCCATAGCTACAATTCTTTCATCATTTAAGGTGAGCCTGTCAATTATCGAATTGCTCAAATTATTTTCTTTGCCTGCACTAAGTCTTATTTACATGCGGTAAGAATTGTTTGCTTTTTTCACGCAATGTCGTATCTATAACAACCACTACCTAGTTTTAATTGACTCCCCTAAAATGGCTAACACCTTGGATGCTTAAGCCGTACTTAGTGTGAACGTTCTTATCATGCTCATAATGTCTCTAACAGGGCGACATGTTTATCTGAGATAATCGGGCCAGTTTGTTCTTGAAAATCACTCGCAAAATTTTTATCTTCTTGATTAGTAATAAAATTCAATAAACAACTACTGTAGTTTGATTTAGCTTTTGCCAACTTAGTACCATCATGTTTGCGTACCAATATCGTATCACCTACGGCAAATTCACCTTTAACCTCTATTAAGTCGTCACTGGTGAGCGCTTCACTGTGCGCGTCTAGTTTGGCGGTAAAGTTATCTTCAACTATCACTTCACCCTGAGCGGTAGATGTATGTGTCATCCAGTGTAAATGTTCTTTCATTGGAGAAGGATCGGATGAGAAATGTGTGCCCGGGTTTTCGCCGTTTAGCAACTTGGTAAATGACAACTTATTAAAACCATTCACTATATAGGTATCAATACCGTGCAAGGTCGCTTTTTGAGCTGCTTCTACTTTAGTTATCATGCCACCTGTGCCAACTGCACTGGTCGCGCCATCTGCCATGGCCAAGATGTCTGCTGTTATCTCTGAAACACTTGGAATGAGAACAGCATCATGGTGTTTATTTGGATTTTTGTTGTAAAGACCGTTTATGTCAGAACAAATAATCAAGGCATCAGCGTCAGCGGCAGCAGCGACTATTGCAGATAAATTATCATTATCTCCAACTTTCAATTTGTCGGTCACTATGGTGTCATTTTCATTAATAATCGGCAGAACATCATGCTCGAGTAAAGTAAATATTGTCTCTCTAACACTTACGTAACGTTCTCTGTCTCGCAAATCGCAACGTGTCAGTAACATTTGTGCAGTGGGAAAATTAAATAGCTTTTCCCATGTTCCCATCATCTCAGCTTGGCCTGCAGCAGCCATGGCCTTTTTTATTGGAATAGTTTGTTGTAACTCATCTGGAAATAAGTGTGATCCTGCGGCAACCGAACCTGATGACACTAACACCACTTCGATACCTTGAGAACGACAGCTCACTATAAATTGCGCGATACTGATTAAATATTCGCTACTACAGCCCTTTCCATGTGGCGCAATCAATGCACTTCCAACTTTTATGACAATACGTTTCCAATTAAATCTATTCATGTAATTAATTATTACCTTGCGTTGTTCAACGCTTGTATTTTGATGCAGGCATAAGTGCCATTCTTAATGATTTATTCTGTTGATATGCCCCATCGCTTGAGCTTTATCTTTTTTGAGGTAGGTTAGTAACTTATTGCTCGAGAACCGTCAGTGTTGATAACAGTTGGCTTGTCTTACAGACAATATTTTTTATTATTGCAGTTTAAAACCACGAACAAATTCATCAGCAATTTAAAGCAAAAATATTCAACAAAAACCTAGAGAGGTTGATGCCCTACTTTTGGACTTTTAATAGCTACTGATGTGTCTGATTTGCTCGAAAGCTGCATTTTTAACTTATTTAAAAATTTAATTAAAATTAAGTAGCAAACTAATGATTCGTACTCTAACTATATAATCATCGCAAATCCACTTCATTCCGAGTATATCATAGTTTAAAGGCTAATAAACTAGATAGAGTTGAACTTTTTATCACACCCCAAAAATCAAATGATGAATAAAAAAATTGAACTCCACGTTAATTACTCATACATTAAGCGGCATTATTTGCTGGTGATGAATAGTATTATCTCTCACCTTTCAAAGATGTTTAAAGGTAAGTGTTATGCAAAAATATGAAGAGTTATTGGTTTCCTTAAGAAAGGTAATAAGGGCTATAGATCTTTATTCCAAAAAACTGTCCAAAGAAAGTGGGTTGACCAGTCCTCAACTAATTGTGCTTAAGGAAATTGATCAACATGCAGGCTATATGGTCAAGGATATTGCTCAAAGTATTAATCTTAGCTCAGCCACTGTGACGAGTATTTTAGATCGACTTGAGGCACGTGCTTATGTCATCAGAGAGCGTTCGATAACAGACAAACGTAAAGTAGGGTTACACCTCACTGAACAAGGAAAAACCGTCATCAAAAATGCTCCTCGTCCACTACAAGCACATTTTATTAATCGCTTTGAAAAACTGCAAGATTGGGAGCAAACCCAATTAGTTTCAACCATGCAGCGTATTGCATCCATGATGGATGCAGAGAACTTAGATGCAGCGCCAATGCTAGAAGTGGGTGCAATACAGGAAATTACTGAACCATAGTAGTCTAGAACACTAAGACCTTCGTAGTAACTCATTTACAAGGCCGTCTATTCATGCAGAAAAAGACAGATATAGCCTCTATCCCAAAGAGTCGATTAAGTCGTTTCGGTAAACTCGGATCCTTAGCAGGGCGAGTGGCTGGAAACATGCTGGCTGAAGGTGTCAGCGAATTAGCCAAAGGCAATCGGCCTAAAATGAAAGATTTACTGTTGACACCCGCAAACGCCATGCGTGTGGCCGATCAACTTGCGCAAATGCGTGGTGCAGCAATGAAAGTCGGTCAAATGATATCTATGGATGCAGGTGATATGTTACCTGCCCAGTTAACGGATTTATTAGCTCGATTGCGCTCAGACGCCAAGTCTATGCCAGAAAGGGAGCTAATTAGCTTATTAGAAGCAGGATGGGGTGCAAACTGGCAGAAAAAGTTTATCCAATTTCCGCTGCAACCAATCGCGGCAGCCTCTATAGGCCAAGTACACAAGGTCATCACCCAAGATTTCAGACGCTTGGCGATTAAAATTCAGTATCCAGGCATAAAACAAAGCATCAACAGCGATGTGGATAACGTGGCCACTTTAATAAAAATGACGGGATTGCTCCCCAAGGGGATGGATATTAAACCGTTATTGGCCGAAGCTAAAAAACAACTTCACGATGAAGCAGATTATGCCCTTGAAGGACGATATTTAGACCAATATGCCGCGGTGATTGAAAATGATGATGCCTTTGTTATACCGGTTTTAGATAAAGAATTTAGCTCAGATACTATTCTTGCTATGAGCTTTGTAGACGGCATCCCGATAGAGCAGTTGGTTGATGCACCACAAGAAACCCGCGATCAGGTCATGAGCCAACTGATGCGTTTATTTTTTAAAGAATTATTCGATTTTCAGTTGGTACAAACCGATCCAAACTTTGCCAATTACCAATATGATCAAGATACCCAAAAAGTTGTCTTATTAGATTTTGGCGCGACCCGCGTTTACACACCACAGATGGCTGAAAGTTATCGTCAGCTGATGCAAAGCGCCAGCAAACATGAAACACAAAACATCCGTCAAGCGATATTAGATATAGGTCTAATCAGGCAGGATTTGCCAGAGGAAGTTCAGCAAAACATCACTGATTTGGCTTACATGGCCTGCGAGCCTTTATACGGTGAATCCCCTTACGACTTTGCAGCCTCTGACTTGTCCTCCCGATTACAAAATCAAGGCATGCAACTGGGGTTAGAGAAAGAGTATACACACACACCATCCGCCAATGCGATTTTTTTGCATCGCAAACTGGGTGGATTATTTTTATTAGCAATAAAATTAAAAGCAAAAGTGGATATGCAAAGCCTATTTGCGCCCTATAATAATGTTTAATCAGCAGTTCTAAAAGACGTTTATATGCTCATTCAACTCGCCCCAGTTCAAGCTCGACTTATTGGTGTATTACTCGAAAAAGAAGTAACTACACCAGATCAATATCCGCTATCGCTTAATGGTTTAATCTTGGGTTGCAACCAAAAAAGTAACCGTGACCCCGTAATGAATTTAAGTGAGTCTGAGGTGCAAAACGCTTTAGATGAACTCAGACACAAAAAGTTAATATTTGAACATACCGGCACGGGGAGCAGAGTTGTCAAATACAAACATCGTTTTTGTAATACCGAATTCAGTGATTTAAAGTTTAGTCGCCAGCAATTAGCTATTATCTGCGTGATGTTGCTACGCGGCCCGCAAACTCCGGGGGAACTCAGAACACGCACCAACCGCTTGGCAGAGTTTGACAATGTCAATGAAGTAGAAGCCACGTTACATAAATTGCACCAGCTAAACGATGAACAATTAGTGGTGAAACTAGACCGCGAACTTGGTAAGCGGGATGCTCGTTATGCACACTTATTTAGTGGTGATGAAGGATTGCAGAAAGCAGCAAACACGACCACAACAAACTCATCTCAAGATTTAACATCAGTCTCCCCTCAAGCCATAGAGCGCATTACAAGATTGGAACAACAAGTAACTGAATTAACTAGTCAATTAGCAGAATTAAAGGAACTTGTAGATATATTGAGCGAATGAATAGACCCACGTTAATAGTCGATTTGTTGTGGTTGAATTAACCGGACACTTCAATAAAGGATTATAATCCTGTTAATTGAGGTGAATATGACTAAACGAACAAATAAACATTATCCCGCAGAATTTAAACAAGAAGCGGTCGCTCTGGTAATAGAGCAAGACTATCCAATCGTACAAGCTGCTGCATCTTTAGGTGTGACAGACAAACTACTTTACAACTGG
>Ga0209119_1001534_pt1 | contig 22448 bp, 20 predicted proteins | sample COG_03_FD_184747 | JGI IMG/M metagenome (GOLD analysis project Ga0209119, IMG submission 184747) | Pelagic Microbial community sample from North Sea - COGITO 998_met_03 (SPAdes) (version 2) | ecosystem: Environmental > Aquatic > Marine > Neritic zone/Coastal water | place: Helgoland, sampling... | reverse complement strand
CTTTCGTCGGGAAGATTGTCTTTTTCTTCGCCCAAAATCAAGTCCAACAATGGGATGACCAAGAAAACATAGACAACCGCAGAATACGTCCAGATCCCAGTCGAAATAAACGATATGTAAACTGAAATGGGCACTGTGTACGCAAATAGATATTTAAGATCTCTCATACCATCAAGGGCTTAATTTCATATGTCACTGCTTTCTCACGTGTATTAAATAAAGTCAGTCTAGCTCATGTTTTGAGCTCTTCCGTAATGCGCGTGAACTATTTAAAGTTAGCATTTTTAATTATTTGATTGACGAATTGCTTACTGTTTGGAAAATAGCACAGTCAAACTTACCCGAGATACTGACACGTTTAAAACTTTTCTTCGAGAACAATACAGTTTTATTTAAAATGATTGAGCTTTTGCATGTTTTGATCAACATTACAATAATTCGACGCTCTTTTGTGGTTTATGATCTTGGAATGGTATGGAATAAAAGTAAAGGACCAGAGTAACTAAATACGCTACTCCGGTCCTCTTCGATAGCTAGTGATATTGGTTTGGCACTAACATTTAATTTATTCAGCACTCGTTAAAGAAATTTATTGCGCTCCATAGCCATAGCCATAGCCATAGCCATAGCTGTAAGCGTATTTATCTAAAAGCTTGTCGCGTTTAGAGTCGTCAATTAATACATATCCCATTGCTTTGGGGTTATATTTTTTCTGATACTCCAATACATCTTCAATAGATTTTTTCGGAGAGTAATTTTTCCGAAAAACATTAACAACGAAATCCGATTTCCCCATAAGTCTAAGAGAATCGACTTTTAGTAATACCGGTGCAGTATCGAAAATTATGTAATCGTATCTTTCTTTTAAATAAGTGATTAGATCATTAAACCTTTTTAAATCACTTAAATCATTCACTTTATCTGTGTTTGTTGTAGAAAGTAGGACATCAAAATTATCCTCAAGAGTTTTATACTTCTCGTAGGATTCATGGACACTATTTATATCTTCAAATAAGACTTTCGATAATCCACCTTTTTTATATGCAGTACTTAACTGCTTGTGTAAGTCTGGATTCCATTGATCAAGACCTAATAAAACCACTTTTTTATTAATACTGCCTAAATATTTCGCTAGACTATAAGCTGTAGCCGTTTTTCCCTCATTCTTAATACAGGAAGTTACCATGATTACATGACCATTTTCTGTTTCCGTCTTTAATGCTTTAATGTTGTGATACACTCTGTTCAAAAGTTCCTGCTGCATGGAACTGTCCTCAAGAGATGATTTATCCTTTGAATACCTTAATAAACCAAGAAATTCAATATTGTCCAGTTTCTCCCTCAAATACTCCAAGTCAACATAATTTGTTCGAATAAAGAACACACTTAGACTAAATCCTACTGGGACAATCAATCCTAACATCGAAAATATCGCCCATGTCCTTTGTTTGTTTGAGGTTAACGCGAATTCATAATCAACTTCATTGATTAATTCAAAATTCGTTTCTAACGAGGATAAACTGATAAGAGCTTCAACTCTTTTTTGAGATAGGTAAGAATATAGATTACGCATTAATTCGATGTCTCGCTCCAAATTACCTAATTCAGCTTCTTGTAAAGGGATGGTGCCGGCTAATGACTTATTTTTATTCTTATAGTCCCTGTACCTGATAAGTTTAGTTTCTAACTTACTTTGATAAAGACTTATACTGTTTAAAATATTCGATCTTAAATCCCTCAGCTGATTCTGCATCTGAACTACAAGTGGATTTTTCTCAGTAGCATCGATCAAATTGTTTTTTTCTAAAATGATCTTATTGAATTCAAAAACCATCTGGTTGATGTTCACATTTTCTATCCCTAAATCGTTAGGCAACAAATCGAAAGATTTTTGCCGCTCCAAATCATGCAATAACTTAGTAGAAAGTTCACTCTGAAGCGAATTAATGAATATTTTTCGTTCAACCTCATCCAGATTTGTCAATAATACATTTGTCTGACTTACAGGCAAATAAACATTATTCGCAACCTTATAGTTAGAAATCAAAAAATTCGAAGAATCTATTTTTTGACTCAGCTCAAGAATTCTTTGATCTATATAGTTTATCGCCATTTGATATATAGCTTGCTTTTCAACAATATTATTTTGCTGAATTCCAGTTACTATACCTTCAAGAGTATGCGAATTCAACTCTTTGTTGGGTCCAGAGTATGCAATTTCATATGCATTAGATTCATTCAATTGAGTGACCGTAAAATTTGATTTCAACCGCTCAACAGTTTCACTCTTGGTATACTTTTTAATCATATAACTTTCCTCAGCATCGTAACTAGAAGAAAGCTTCTGGTAGATAAATAACGAATTATCAAATTTGCTTTGGCTTTTTGGAAATGAATAGAGGTTGTCGTCTATCTCAATAAATACTAGGTTCTTAGAATAACGTAACACGCATGTTTGATTTACCTTGTCATCTTTAAATCGGAGTTCAAATGGTAAAGTGTTTTTTACAAGCTTTTCATCCTGCTTAAGGGTATGCATCTTATAATATTCGTATTTCAAATCCAGTTTCTCTACTACATCATTTAACACTATGGTCGATGTAAAAATGGAGATGTGATCTTCGCCTTGTCTGTCGTTGTTGAAAAGGAATTGAAAATCATTCTCGCTGATGAAATTTGAAGCTGTCGATTGATCTTCTCTCAATAACAATGTAGCATTCGTCGTATAAGTTTCTGGCGTGTAATAACTATAGAGTATTCCAGTTAATGTAAATAGTATAAACGACGATATAATTAGCCTACGGTAAGATAACACAGCCCATAGTAGTTGTTGGAGATTTAGCTCTTCGCCTGAATCGAATTGGTTCTTACTATCCATTATCAATTAATATAATTTAGTATTGCTATAACTGAAGCCGTGAAACCCCAGCCCATATACCTAAATGCGCTATAATCAAAAATTTGTGAAAGTCTATCTGGGAGTACATAGACCTCATCATTCTGTCTTAGGTAGTAAAATTCTGAATTGACGAATTCTAAAGTTGTTAAATCTATATATCGTGTTTCCACTTTTTCATTAAAGTCTCTTATTATCATTACTCTAGATGCGTCCGCGGCTTTACTTAGGCCTCCAGATCTACTAATTAATTCTAGCAACGAAATTTTTTGATTTATAACGTCATACGTACCGGGACTATTCACTTCGCCTAAAACTGAAACTCGAAAGTTTAAAACCTTAACCCTGACATTAGGATTGAGCACATATTCTCTGGATTTCGATTTAATAGAATCCGAAATTGAAGAACAAGACATTGCGGCAACATGTATCTTCCCGATAATTGGAATATCTATATATCCCAATCGATCAACCATATAGCCATCTAACTTTCTAGCTTCTAAATTTCTTATTGTTCCTATTTTCCCCAAAGAAGTTGGTGAAAAAATAGAAGTACTCTGGCTATTTAAAGAAGTGATGTTTACATCTAAAATATCTCCCACCTGAATAACTGCCTCAGGTATTTCAACGTATAATTTCTCAGGAACATCTGTAAAGAGAACCTTATTGCCTTGACAACTGACCATCAACGACGCTATTACTAAAAAAAAATATCGCTTTGCATTCAACATAACTAGCTTGTTTCTGCGGCATAATTACAGTTAAAATAAAGCGGGGATAAATGTTTTTTTTAGTGAAAAAAGGTCGTTTTTATAAAAGTTTTGTCTTCTTTTAAAACAATATTTTGATCAAGCGTTAAGCAAACGCGTGGGCGGGTTATTCTCCTTTCGATTGAAATATGAGATTCCATTTATGATCAATCCACCTACCTGGTCAAAACGGATTCAATACGTTGAGTCAAGGTAAAGTCTAACTTTTTTAAGGTTCAATAACAATTAATTTTAGTAGGAATTAAAGCAACTTCATAAATCACTTTTGGCATTTCAATAAAATGAACGTCTTATGGTTCGAGTTGATTCGAACAACGATTTAGACAAAACCAATATTTATTTTATGAACCTGTATTTGTTCTTAACGATATAGGTCTCAGAGTAACCCGTTTTTTTAGAAATTTCAGAGACGGACGCTTTATCTAGCAGCATTTTTTTTGCGACGGCGCCTCTCTGCTCCTTTATATACTTTGCCGGCTTAAAGCTTTTACTTAAACTATTGAGTTCGTTGTAATCCAACTTTAGTTGGTCTTCTAACATTTTTAAAGTTACAACGGACAGATTGCTGCGAACAAAACGCTTAACCCTTGAAATCATTTCTTCATCGGATATATTTCTATTTTTCCTTAATCGAAAGATTATGGCACCGATACATAATGCTAGTGAGGAGACTATAACACCTAGACGTATACGTCCTTTATTATTAGCAATTATATAATCTTTGAAAACTAGTTCTTTCTCGAGTAGTAATAAATCGTTAAACGTATAAACACCATTGATACCACCGAAACTAATTTGAGTGCTTGACTTATATACAGCGTTGCTGTTAAACTCATCAATAATGATATCGCCAGCTATTTGATTTTTAGTTTTATTAAAAATGCTCAAGCCACTGTTACCCGCTAAAAATATTATGTCTTTAAAATCGACTATGGTATGAGCAGCGGATTCAAGTTTAACCTGGTTAATTAATTCCAAACCTTCTTTTACTCTTTGATATTTCAACAACTTTGAATCCTCCGTGACTACAAAAAAATGATTACCGTTTATTTCACATTCTATCGCATTGATTATTCTATCATCAATCGCATTATCAATAATATAGAACCCCTTCCTTTTCAAGTCTAATGAGATGTATCTTCCATTGTCCATAAAATGAAATTCTCCTCTATCACTAATCCGATCGTCGATTTTATTTCCTACCGTTATGATTTTCTTTTGACATACATATAATAGCTCGAAAATACCTGATTGCTCATCGTACTCATAAATACCCTTGGTTGAGATAAGCAGATATTTTGATTGGCCAATAGAGAAAATATCTCTGATGCGGCCGTACTCAGCGTTTGATCTAATCGAATTGTCATTATCATATAACACGACTTCTTGATTGTCTTCATATTTTAATAGACCATTGTAGCAAACCATCGTAATATCTCCGAACTCCCTTATTTTGCCATCAGTGTATGTTATTTTCTTTAGCTTCTCCCCACTAATATATACCCCTCCATAGGTACCTATACCTTGAGGGGAAATTGATCGCACGCTCCGGTGAGGCGAAAAAGAAAATAACGGCTTGTGATAGACCAATAGCTTACCCCTTGAAATAAGGTAACAATCATTCCCTTGATAGGCTATATCCGTTGTAGCGTAAGGATACAATTCTGATAATTGTTCAGGAACCTCAATAAACTCAGCCAAGTACCCTTCAGATTGGCTTAAAACCGAATTTATAGGGCCTACTACCGATTGATCGTAAAGAATCATTTCTCTCGAACCGGAGGGATCGATTAGATAAATTCCTTTATTTGAACCCACATACAATTCGTTCTGATAATAAATAAAATTGTAAAAAATATCTTGATCACGGATTTCTTCTAGAACAAAGCTGGTGTTAGCTAGAATTAAAAGACCGAATACAAAATTGACCATGGCTTAAATATTTGTATAATGATAGGTATTCATTCAGTAATGGATGATTATTATTAGTTTATATATTTTATCCTTTATCTAATTTTTTTATCCATAACTGTCCAAACAATAATTGAACTCGATTTACATCCCACATAAAGAACTCTGACATCAGAAAACTTTACTATCGGTTGTTTCTTAGCGTTCTAATTACTAATTTTTGGTGAGATGTGATAATAATTATCAATTATATATTTCATTCTATTGTCGCATATTTTTATCTACGAGGCCGTCCCTGAGGATACTTTATTAAAAGAGTTGATATAATCTACCGATACTCTAAACCCCAGCGATTTGATCACCATCTTAATTCAATGATCAGTTTTTAAACACCAGACTTCCAAGAAATGTGAAGAAGTAAAAGTTGTAAACGGAAAAGCCCCCTGCGAAGTGAGTGACATTAAAAGTGACACATTCAACTTAATAAGTGACACAATAGAAATTTCAGATTGACTACCTTTCTTCAATTATTAATCCGTCACTTGGATTATCAAATATTAGTGAAGTCAGTAATTACAGGGCTCAATTAAAACAAAAAGCACCTACATCGTTAGACGTAAGTGCTTGATTTTCAGTGGGCCCACCAGGGCTCGAACCTGGGACCACCTGATTATGAGTCAGGTGCTCTAACCAACTGAGCTATAGGCCCATGTACTGATTATCAGTAGTTTGCAAATCTTAACTGCTTTCAAGACAATGTTCTTAGACGTGCACAAGAAGTATGAACTTGCAGAGATCGTTTTGCGGGACAAACTTAGTAAATATTGCTACTTCACGCACTAAAAATTATGCAGACTGTTTCATCCGTCTCTATTGGGATACCATACGTACGCTTTAGCCGCAATTTTTCGAATATCTTCTATGTTGGAGCATTGACTCACTGTCCTGCTATTGTCTAGCATTGAGCGAATATCAAACTAGGCAATGCTTGTACCTTTGAAAAAATTAACGTTCCATGGCCTTGAGGCAAACCTTTATCGCTAGTGCACTCGGGCTTTCTTTTGGAATGTTCGGTCAAAATGTGCCTGTTGACTTTGAACCAAACGGCATAGGGGCCAATTGGAACTGGGTCGTTTTCGAAAACGACTACAATCCGCCGCTGCAGTTCGTTCAGAATCCCGATACCACGGGAATCAATCCAAGCTCCACGGTTGCACAGTTTGAAGCACGTCAATCGGGACAGGCGTTCGCAGGATGTGAATCCATGCACGGTACAGATATTGGGAGTTGGACCATAACCAATGCGAATAAGATCCTTCGAATCATGGTGTACAAGCCAACTATAAGTGATGTAGGTATCAAATTGGTTCGTTTTGATAATTGGTCCTTAGGAGAGATAAAGATTTCGAATACCGTTATCAACGAATGGGAACAAATTGAATTCGATTTTAGCGCTCACATTGGAAACACTTACGATCAGATCGTAATTTTCCCCGACTTCACAGGTCGACCAGAAGACCGTATTTTATATTTCGATAATATCTATGGTGCGGAATTCGTAGCGCCACCTCCACCGCCGCCAGCCCCTGATAGTGCGAGCATGAGCCTGCCTAATTTTTTTAGTCCTAACTACGACGGCATTAATGATTTGTACCGACCAGCAACATCAAATGCAGACTGGATTGAATGGCAAGTCTATACGCGCTGGGGACAATTGGTCTTTTCTACTATGAACCTCAGTGATTCCTGGAATGGTCTTCACAATGGAGCTACGGTAAGCCCTGGAGTTTATTTCATTGAAGCCCGCTGCGGTTCGAATGAGGCCGGCAACACGGTTATAAAGAAAGGAATCATCCACGTACTGCACGAATAATTTCGGAGCATATATCACGTTACGACCCTTTTCTTTTGCTTAGTATTGCACCCTAAGAAGGTCTCAAAGACAATTATGATTAAGCAGATTTGGTTTGATTTCGGGAATATTTTCATCCCCGTTTTCCCTGAAAATACGAAAGAACAGTTCGAACGCTGTGGCGTGCAGCTCTCTGAAGCGCATTTTATGGAATTGCACCATGCGTTTGAAGTGGGTGAAGTGAGCCAGCGCGAATTTTTCCAATCACTCACCGCCTCATGTAAATTTCTACAGAGTGCGCAATGTGTGAGGCAAGCCTGGATGAGTATGCTCGGAAATTTAAGAGATGAAACTTTGTTCCTTAAGAAATTAGGGAAATCGTATGATTTAGCGCTTGTCAGCAATACCAATGCAGCACACATTGAGGCCATTGCCGCTGCTTCCGGTCCGTTTCTTTGGACCCATTTTACCAATGCGTTTGATGGACTCTTTCTCTCGTATGAAATGCATGAACGCAAGCCCAACGCGTCGTACTTTGAGAAGGTTGCACAAGCGATGAATGCAGAACCTGCTGAAGTATTGTTCATTGATGATACCCAAGAAAATTTAGACAGTGCCGCAGCATTGGGATTTCAGACCCTGCTTTTTAATTGTCAGGAAGGTGATTTGAAGAAGGAATTAACTGCGTTCTTGACACAGTTCGATTAATGTTCCCCCAGCATCTTTAGGGTGAAGGAAACAAACCCATTTATTGTCGGCTCCTGTTTTCGGCGCATCATTCAACAAGCGAAAACCTTCCCGTTTTAATCGATCCATTTCGGCCGCTATGTCTTCGACTGCATAGGCAACATGGTGAATGCCTTCGCCGCGCTTTTCTATAAATTTTGCAATGGGACTTTCTGGATTCGTGGCTTCGAGCAGTTCAATCTTGTTGGGTCCAGCTTTAAAGAAACTGGTACGAACGCCTTCGCTCTCTACCACTTCTTCTTTGTAGGGGGGAACGCCTAGAAGCTTTGTATACAGTGCGTTTCCTGCTTCAAGATCCTTAACTGCAATACCAAGATGCTCAATCTGGACTAAATGGTGGCTCATGCTTCTGCGTTTAATGTACCTAAGTTAACCAATGCCGCGTATTTACCCGCTTTTTGAAGAAGTTCTGAGTGCGTACCCAGCTCGACTACCCTACCTGCTTCTACATATGCGATTTGATCGGCGTGCTGAACGGTGCTCAGACGGTGTGCTACCACAACAGTAGTACGTCCTTTCATCAGCGCTATCAATGCCTCTTGAACGCGGGCTTCGCTCTCGTTATCTAATGCGGCAGTTGCCTCATCTAAAAGCAATAAACTTGGGTCTGCATAGAAGGCGCGCGCAATGCTTAACCGTTGGCGTTGTCCACCGCTTAATTGGTTTCCGCCTTCGCCTATTAATGTCTCCTTAGCCAAATATTCTTGCGCAAATTCCAAACAATGCGCAGCTTCAAGCGCATGCTTTAATCTCGATTTATCGAGCGTTCCGCTCATACTGACATTCGCAGCGATGGTATCGTTAAACAATAAGGGCTGCTGTGGCACCCAGCCGGTATGCTTGCGATAGGAAGCCCGTTTAAAAGCATTTAATGGAACGTCCGCAAGATTTAATGCACCGGTTTGGGGATAATCAAAACCTGCCAATAAATGCAATAGGGTGCTTTTTCCACCGCCAGAAGGGCCTACTAATGCAGTGGTTTTTCCTGGCATTACATTCAGGTGTAGCCCGTTAATCACAGGCACTCCCGGCTCGTAGGCAAAGGTTGCATGCTCAAAGTGCAATCCCTGCTCCCAATGGCTGGAATCCACTTCTAGATTACCGTCTTTAGCTTCTTCTTGATCTAAAACTTCAAAAATTCGAGCTGCACTGGCATTGCCTTTTTGAATGTCATACAGGGCATTCGTGAGGTTTTTAAATGCTGGAATGAGTTGGTAGAAGAGTACGACAAAAGCGACCAATTCTCCACCTGTTAACGACCTGCCATTCAACACTTCCTGTCCTCCTAGATAGAGAACGGCGAGCAATACACCTACACCCAATACCTCAGCAATGGGCGAACTTAAATCGCGCTTTCGGTAGACGTTAATCATGAATTTTCGCCACAAATCCACACTTTGCCCAAAGCGCGTTGCTCTTCTATTTTCTGCTACATAACTCTGAATAATGGGGAAGTTGGTCAAGGCTTCCTCAAGTTCAGAAGTGGTATTTCCTAATTGGCTCTGGGCAGCCTGGGCACTTTTCTTTAAGCTTTTCCCGATAGTGGCAATCAAACCTCCCGAAATGGGAATAATGGCTATGGCCATCAATGTCAATCGAGGGCTCATAGAGAACAACAAAATAAGTGTACCCAAAATCATTAATGGATCACGAACCAGCCCCTCCATTCCTTTGAGCATGGTCCATTCTATTTCAGTCAGATCTGCTGTTGCCCGTGTTAACTGATCGCCTTTCTGAAGTTTCTGGTGCTGACGAAAACTCATGGCTAACCATTTGTCGTGCAATGCTTGTTTATAATTTGCAACTACACCATTGCGTACGGGGGCTAAAATCCAAAGTGCAGCATACCGGGATAGGTTCTTAGCAACAAAGATTCCTAAGGTGATGAATACGACCGTTTGTAGGGTATACAAAGCGCCCCGACTTTCCTTTAAGGCTTGTATCGCCTCTGCCAAGGAGACCTTCCATTGCGCAGCACCAGTAAGGTCTGTGCCTGGAGTATCGAAGATCAAATTCAAAATAGGAATCAATGCCCCTACTGATCCGATGCTAAAAATCACCGTCAATAGATTGAAAAAAGACGCCAATAAAAGCATCCCCGCAAAGGGGCGCATGGTCTTTAATATCCGTAGGAATGCATTCATTTTTCTTTTGCTTGCCCACGAAGGTAGTGCTTACGTGGCAATGCGTAAATTTGCAGTATTATGGAAAGCACTAGACAACTCAAGATTGCCAAACTTCTTCAGAAGGAGATGGCAACCATCCTTCAAAAATTGGCCCGTGAACATTTCTCCGGCACACTACTGAGCGTGTCTAAAGTGCGCGTCAGCCCCGATTTAGGTGTGGCAAAAATTTACATCAGCATCTTCCCTGTGGATAAAACGAAGGAAGTCGAGGAATTCTTACAATTGAACAACACGAAACTCCGTGGTGCTTTAGGCCACAGCGTAGGCAACCAATTACGTGTCGTTCCCGAACTCATCCTGCGCACGGACGACAGTTTGGAATACGAAGAAAACATCGAACGCTTGCTGCGCGGCGATGGCGAAAGTCCTATCAAATAAAAACTGTGCAGTCGTTCTCCACATTCCTCGCAAGAAAATACTTCTTTGCTCTAGGCAAGTTGGGAGCGATTCGCTTGATGTCCTTAACGGCCTTAGTGGGACTAGCGCTTGGTACGGCAGCGATGACCGTAGTTCTTAGTGCTTTTGCGGGTCTTGAGGATCTCGTCGCAGACCAATTCGAAGATGCCAATCCCCCACTTAAAATCAGCCCTACAGGTGGGACCAGTCTTGTGCTCTCGGCAGAAGATACTGCTTACCTCAATACAGCAGCGGCCCGTTATCCAGAGGCCGTATTTGAACCCGTTTACGAGCAACGCGTTTTACTTGCTCAAGGCGAGAATCAACACATTACGTATGTATTGGGTGTCTCTAATGAATATATTCGGGAGCACCGTTTAAACGAACACCTCCTTACCCAGGCGGACCCCAGCCTCGATCTTGGTGAAAATACGTTGGCCTTAGGAGCAGGAGTGGCCTACCATCTCGGCGTTTCCAACGCGAACCCTCCACCAATCGTTACCGTATACCTACCCAAAATAGACGCCACTACCACCGCGCTCAATCTGAGTGATGCGGTACGAGCAAAAAATGTGTTTATTACTTCTATTCACACTGTACAGCCAGATTATGATGTCAATAAAGCCATAGCACCGAAGGGTTGGGTTCAAGCCTTTACCGGCGCCAAACATCCTTCCTATCTCGAAGTCTATGATGATAATAATGCGTTGAGAAAATCCATCGAAATGCACTTTGGCGACCGCGCCATCATCGCAGACCGATTAGAACAAGAAGCCACACTTTTCAAAGTCATGCGCTCTGAAAGGCTCGTGGTATTGGGTATTCTTGCATTCGTGGTTGTACTTGCAAGTTTTGGTATCGTTTCAGCCCTAACCATTATTGCTTTAGAGAAGAAAAGCGACATCTACACGCTTTGGTCAATGGGCACATCTCACGCACAGCTTCGCTCCATCTTTTTTAAAAACGGACTTCTTATAGTACTCGCAGGATGGGCAGTCGGTCTAAGTCTAGGAACGACAATCATACTTATTCAAAAATACGTTGGTGTCGTCTCTCTTGGATCTGGATATATTCAGGAGTATTACCCCGTTGTTCTTTCATGGAAGCATTATTTGCTCACGACAACCATCGTTTTAAGCATAGGAACAGCCATATCCATGTGGTCTACCGGTAAAGTAATTCAACAAATCAACGAAGCCTAGGGCTACGTCTTGTAGGTTAACGTAGAAACCGATTCTGGCCCTTCTTGATCATTACCGTACTTCGCGATGTATTCAGACTCAATCTCATCTAACGTAATTAGTACATCGTTTGGATCCTCTAAGGTCACTAATCTCGTACGGTACGGCTTAAAGTGACTTAAGCCCCTGAAATAGTTGGTGTAGTGTTTTCGCGTTTCCATGATTGCATAACGCTCCTCTTTCCATTTCAAGCTCATTTCAAAATGCTCGCGCGCTGCCGCTACCCGTTCTTCTACCGTTGGTTTTTTGGCTTCTACACCATGCTCAAAATAGTGTTTGATCTCGTTAAATATCCATGGGTAGCCAATACTCGCGCGACCGATCATAATGCCATCCACACCATATTTGTTGCGGTATTCCATTGCTTTGGGACCACTGTCTACGTCGCCATTTCCAAAAACGGGTATATGTAGGCGTGGATTATTCTTTGTCTCAGCAATCAAAGACCAATCCGCTTCGCCTTTATACATCTGTTTCCGCGTGCGGCCATGAATACTAATGGCCTGAATTCCTACATCTTGAAGACGTTCTGCTACATCGACAATGTATTTCGTGCTTTCATCCCAGCCCAGTCTCGTTTTAACCGTAACCGGTTTATTGACGGCCTTCACGATCTCCGCCGTCATCTTCACCATCTTAGGTATGTCTTGAAGAATACCTGCTCCTGCCCCTTTACATGCCACATTCTTAACCGGGCACCCGTAATTAATATCGATTATATCAGGGTTTGACTCCTCACAAATGGCCGCAGCCTGGCGCATGCTTTCTATTTCGTTTCCGAAAATTTGAATCCCCAATGGTCGCTCGTATTCGTAAAAGTCCAATTTCTTGACGCTCTTTGCCGCATCGCGAATGAGGCCTTCAGAGGATATAAATTCCGTATACATCACATCCGCTCCATTGTCCTTACACAACTTCCTGAAAGGAGGATCACTCACATCCTCCATGGGTGCGAGCAACAGAGGGAACTCCCCTAGCTCTATATCGCCTATCTTTACCATTACCACAAAAGTACAAAGCGATGTCGCACGCGAACAAAGAATTATGGAGTCCTTTACGTACGGGCATGGCCTTTCTAATGCTCGTTCTTATTTCCACAACAATCTTTACAGGCATAGGCATACTTATTACGGGAACAGATGCGCTCAATGGCACAGATGCAAACCAATTACGCCTTCTGCAGTTCTTTAACAGCATTGGCCTATTTCTTGTACCCCCAATCATTCTTGCATTTTGGGTCAGTACAAAACCTTTAGACTTCCTTGGACTTACCGCTCCAGCAATCAAGGGCAGACGGTTCTATACAGGACTCTTCTTCGTAGCTGTAGGATCATTTTTTGCTATAGACCTGTTGAGCCAATTCAACACGCTACTTCTTCCGGATGCGCCGTGGGTTCATAGCCTCGAAATTCAGGAAGCAAAAGTAGAATTGGCCCTAGCACGCTTGCTCTCTAACATGACTCTTCAAACCCTGTTATTGAACGCCATTGTAATGGTAGCTGCGCCCGCCTTTGGAGAGGAATTCTTTTTTCGAGGAGTACTTCAGCGCCTGTTTACAGAAAAGTGGTCCCACCACGGTGCCATATTGCTTACCGCAATTTGTTTCGGACTTGTCCACATGCAACCCTTGAGTCTTCTGCCTATACTTTTCATGGGCGTGATTTTCGGCTACGTAAAGCACTGGACAGGTACGCTTTGGGCGCCCATTGCTCTTCACTTCATTAACAACGGATTTGCCTTGGGCACGGCATACCTCAACAACGGCCAATTACTCACAGAGCGTTCCTTGATTGGTGACGTTTGGCCCGTTATAGGACTGTTGCCATTGGCTCTAGGACTTTGGATGCTATCGCGTCCGAATCAGGCATAAAAAAAGCCGGTTCCAAAAGGAACCGGCTCTCCGCCAAAACAGCTTTTCTCTTTACTTAGTTCTCTGAACTGTACAACGCATCCACGTCTTTAGGTTGCAATGAACTGTAGTTAATTTTCAACGCTTGCGCCTTGCGCAATTGCAATTTTATATCCGAAATAAGACCCATCTTAACAGATTTATCTGCTTTGATAGACATGGTCATCATAGGACGGTCTTCCTCGCTCTTCTTTTCGCGCTCTTGAACGACAAATGACTGCACATCATCTATGGTTGCAAAAGCATCATTTAGTTGAATACGAGGTGAACGACCAAACTTATCTTGGAACTTTGCACGAGGAGAACCTGCGTAGATATAAGTTACCAAAGACTTACGCTCTAATTTCTGAATTTCTGTTGCTTGAGGTTTGTTTACACTCACCTTCAAATCCACTTCACGCATTACCGTAGCAACCATGAAGAAGAACAACAACATGAATACAATATCAGGAAGCGCCGAGGTATTTACCGCCGGTAGTGCCTTATCCTTCTTTTTCTTAATTACTGCCATTAGCCACCAATATTTAAAGGTTCAGCTTCAGAAATTTTCTGAGGATATGCCGTCTTAATCTCCTTGATTATGTCTTTATCTTCCTCAGGATCCATCCCTCTATACGACTTACCGTATTCTTCTTCCGCATATTTTTCGCGAAGGTCTTCATAAGCCGCAACGAGCTCGTTCTGAACCTTCACGTACATACCGTATGAAGTACCACGGTCATTCTGGAGTGAGATGACAGCCTTATCTGGATTATCCGCACTAGTCGGTATCTTGAACCCTTTACAGTACGTACAAGATCCATCACCGTTGTTGTCGATAAACTCCATTGCTTTTTCACGCAATTGTGAAATCTCAATGTATTCATCTTCTACTAACAACTGATCGTTCGAATTCACGAGAACGGTGAAAATATTGCGCTCCTTGATAATCGGTGGATCTTCTATGATTTCTTCATCCCAAGGTGGTAGCTTCCTGTTGATCCCCTTATCGGTATCCATCGTTGTGGTTACCAGATAGAAAATCAAGAGAAGGAAGGCGATATCCGCCATCGATCCGGCATTAATTTCTGGTATGGCTCTTTTATTTCTTGCCATATCAATAGTTATTTAGAAACTCTAGAAACCAAAGAGTAGACTACAGCAAGTACCGCACCGGCACCAATGATGTAGAATGCATTTAGCATCGCGCTAACAACTTTCGTTTCTGCTTCAGTTACGTTCTTATAAGAGGCAAAGTCTGATCCGTCAGCGAGCACGTAGCTCAAAATACCAACGACAATCACAGCCGCCAAACCGATACCCACACCACGGATCCCTTTAGGGTTTACCGTTAATGAGAGCACGAAGCTCAATACAGCTATAACAATACCTACAACGGTAGTGAATAGACCGTAGGACACATAGCTAGATGCACTGTCTTCATTTAATGAAACCATGATAAACATGATAACACCAATGACTCCCAGTACAATACCTAGGACACGTCCAATAAATGGAAGTTTACTAAGCATCTTAATTATGCGTTTTTCTTGTTGTGCTCAACCAATAGATCCATGAATGAGATAGAAGCGTCTTCCATCTTGATCACGATGCCATCAATCATTGCAACGATAAGGTTGTAGAAAATCTGTAGGATGATCGCAGTGATCAAACCAAATACCGTTGTCAAAAGTGCCACTTTAATACCACCCGCTACAAGAGAAGGATTGATATCACCTGCTGCTTCAATTGCGTCGAATGCGCCAATCATACCGATTACCGTACCCATGAAACCAAGCATTGGTGCCAAGGCGATGAACAATGAAATCCAAGAAACACCTTTCTCTAATTTTCCATTCTCTACAGAACCAACGCTCATGATTGATTTATCAACCATATCCATTCCTTCATCGTAGTGATCTAACCCTTCAAAGAAAATAGTAGCTACTGGACCACGCGTGTTGCGACAAACCTCTTTAGCAGCCTCAACACCGCCGTTATTCAACGCACCTTCAACTTCTTCGAGAAGTTTTTCAGTGTTGGTTTGAGCAAAGGTCAAGTAGATGATACGCTCGATAACCAACGCCAAACCTAAAACTAAGGCGAGTAGTACGAATGACATAAAGAATGCACCACCTTCGATGAATTTTTCCTTCAAAATCTGAGTGAAGCCTTTTTCAGCCGGAACTTCTTCCACGGGAGCTTCTTCAGCAGGAGCTGCTTCTTCTGTCGCTGCAGAATCTGTAGTCGCTGCAGCAGAGTCAACAACTGCATCAGCTGAATCCATAGTTTCAGATGCAGCAGATTCAACTGCTACTTCTTCTGTCGCCATATCTTCTTGAGCATAGGCGTTAACCGTACCCAATGAAAGGGCAACGATAGCAAGCAAAGAGAGTGCTTTTTTCATTTTACTATTTGTTTAAATACATTTTAATGTTATTGCAATACCTGCTTACATAGTTTCAGTAGGTAATGCGTCGCCGAAAATACAAAAAATTGGTGTCCTTACACTACTCTGTCAGTTCTCCAGCAAGACTTGAGGAAAACTTCAATCCAAATTCCGCTAAATCTGCCGATTCGCTTAAAAGCAGCATGGATTTAACCAGGGCCGATTCGAAAGTCATGTCTTTGGCGCTCAACACATTAAAACGCTCCAAAGCAGAGGAACTATCGTACAAGCCGTGAACTACAGCACCGCTAACACACTGCGAGGTATTTACAATAACGGTACCATTGTCGCTACACCTTGATAAAAATTCAATAAAATCGGGGCTGTTTGGTGCATTTCCAGCGCCAAAAGTGCGCAATAATAGAATTCGCCAGTTTGGTTGGACCTGTAAAGCGCTAAAATCTAATCCCGGATACAAGGTCACAACACCGACTTCATTAGAAAAGCCCTTGTGCAATTCTAGCTTTGAATAAGGAGAACGCCAAAGCAACTCTTTGTGCACGGTCATTCGGACACCACTTTCTGCCAAGGCAGGAAAGTTAGGTGAACTAAAGGCATTGAATTCGTTAGAGGATCTTTTGTATGCACGATTTCCGCGGTAAAGTTTATACTCAAAATAAATACCAACCTCCTGAATGACAGCTGCACCTTCGGCTTCCATCGCTGCAAACTCTAATGCACTGAGCAAATTTTCTACAGCATCCGTTCTCAAGACTCCCACAGGGAGTTGCGAGCCCGTAATGATGACCGGCTTTTTTAAGCCGCGCAGCATAAAACTTAGTGCACTGGCGGTAAAGGCCATTGTATCCGTACCGTGCAATACGACAAAGCCGTCAAATTGGTCATGGAGGGCATAAATTTCCGAGGCAAGATTCGCCCAAACGGAAGGGTGCATCTCTGAACTGTCCAGCGGGCGGTCCATGGTTTTAACGACCAATTCAATAGGCAATAAACTCAGCGCCGGAATACTTTTACGCAATTCCTCAAAATCCACCGGTGCCAGTTTTCCATTTGGATTCTGTCGCATTCCAATAGTTCCCCCGGTATATATCAGGCAAATTTTCCTCATGATCCAAAGAGTTTTTCCGCGTTTGCCGTGGTGAGCGCCGCCAATTCCTCTAAAGATACACCTTTGATTTCACTGATTGTTTGCGCCACGTCCAGCATAAATCCAGGCTCGTTTTTCTGGCCCTTAAATGCGCTAGGGGTTAGGTATGGAGCGTCTGTTTCTAATAGGATTCGGTCCTGTGGTATGCTCAGGACTACAGGATCGGTTGCGCTGCGGTTGTAGGTAATGGAACCGCCCAAACCAAAGTAGAATTCTCCTAAGCGCAATGCCCGGTTGATTTGCTTCTTACCGCCGGAAAAACAATGAAAAACCCCGCGTATCTTTCCGCCATGACGTTCTTGAGCGGCTTCGAGTACAGGAAAGAGTTCTTTGAAACTGCTGCGTACGTGAAGTGCGATGGGTAAGTCCCAATCCACACTCCAATCGATCTGCCTGTTCAATGCTTCGATCTGTATTGCTAGAGTGCTTTGGTCCCAGTAGAGGTCAAGGCCAATCTCACCAACGGCACAAAATTCCTCGGGCTTTTGGTGGTACCATGCTTCTATTTGATTCAATTGGTCCGACCAATCTTCCTTGACATAGCAAGGGTGTAAACCGATCATCTTTTGAATCTCTAAAGCCGGATACTTTGCGGCTACCGCATCCATTTTAGGAAGACTGTTTACATCGATATTGGGTAAGAGAATCCTCGTTAGCCCGTTTTTAAGGGCCAAGTCTTCGATCTGCTGCTCGCGCGAGTCAAAAGCTTCGTCGTAAAGATGGCAGTGGGTATCTACAAGCATTATAGCGGGAGGTTACCGTGTTTCTTCTTAGGCAACTGAACCGCTTTATTTTCTAACATTGCGAAGGCGCGAATAAGTCGTTCTCGAGTCTGCTCTGGAAGAATTACCTCATCCACGTACCCGCGAGAAGCTGCACGGTACGGATTAGCAAATGCTTCAGCGTATTCCGCTTCTTTTTCCGCCAATTTCTCTTCAGGTTTTTCAGCACTCGCTATTTCTTTTCTGAAGATAATCTCTGCCGCTCCCTTAGCACCCATAACCGCAATTTCCGCGGTAGGCCAAGCAAAGTTCATATCGGCACCAATCTGTTTCGAATTCATCACACAGTACGCACCGCCATAAGCTTTGCGTGTGATCACAGTGATGCGTGGAACCGTAGCTTCGCAAAAGGCATATAACAATTTCGCTCCATTGGTGATGATGCCGTTCCACTCCTGATCTGTTCCAGGCAAGAACCCGGGTACATCTTCTAGCACCAAAAGGGGAATGTTGAAGGCATCACAAAAGCGGACGAATCGAGCCCCTTTCGTGGAAGCTTGAATGTCTAATACGCCCGCCAAATAGGCAGGCTGATTGGCTACAACGCCAATGGACTTCCCGGCGAGACGGGCAAAGCCCACAACAATATTTTCAGCGAAGTCTTTGTGCACCTCGAAAAAACTATCTGCGTCAATGATTTCATTGATTACCTCTTTAATATCATAGGGCTGGTTCGCGCTATCTGGGATAATGTGCTGAAGCCCCATGCGTATTTCGTCGCCCGATGTATAGGGCAACGAAGGTGGTTCTTCGTCACAATTTTGTGGAATGTAGGAGAGTACTTTTTTCAATCCTTCAATCAGCGCAATTTCGTTTGGATACGTAAATTGAGTTACGCCGCTTTTCGTCGCGTGAGTGCTTGCCCCGCCCAATTCTTCAGAGGTAACCTCTTCGTGCGTGACAGTTTTAACAACATTTGGGCCCGTTACAAACATGTAGGAGGATTCCTCGACCATCATGATAAAATCGGTCAAGGCAGGCGAATATACTGCGCCCCCTGCACAAGGTCCCATCATAGCTGACAGTTGTGGTATGACGCCTGAGGCTTGAACATTGCGGTAAAAGATATCGCTGTACCCCCCGAGCGAAACGACACCTTCTTGTATTCGTGCGCCACCACTGTCGTTAAGACCAATCACAGGAGCACCCGTTTTCATCGCAAGGTCCATCACTTTTGTGATTTTTTCTGCGTGCGCTTCGGCAAGTGAACCGCCTAAAACGGTGAAATCTTGTGCATAAACGTAGGTAAGTCTGCCGTTCACGGTACCGTACCCCGTAACGACTCCATCGCCTAAAATTTTCTGCTCATCTAGACCAAATAGATTGCTTCGGTGCTGAACGAGCGCTCCCATCTCTTGGAAACTCCCTTCGTCGAGAAGAAAGTGAATGCGCTCGCGAGCGGTCAATTTACCCTTCGCGTGCTGGGCTTCTATGCGTTTCTCGCCGCCGCCAACTTTGCTCTGCTTTTGAAGTTCTTGCAGGTGTGCTCTCTTGTCTTGCATGGTGGTTCTCTGTCTAGTTTCTGTGTGCCAATTTACTTCTCCGAAAAGGCATTACGCAAATTAACCTTCGTATGTCGGTGGAATCTTTTCGTTTCCTTCGCTTTTCTGCGGATTTCAACCTGCTCTTCTTCGGGCAAATGAATAACTTCTATGCACTGAGGCGTGCAGCAACCTTCGTGTTTTTCTGCACATTCTTCGCATTGAATAAATAGAAGATTACACGCCTTATTGGCACAATTTGCATGGTTTGCAGAAGGCTGGGCGCATTGATGGCATTCTGAAATGATCTCATCCGAGATGCTTTCACCTAAACGTTCGTCGAAAACGAAATTGATGCCGTGAAATTTATTGGGCAATTTCTCCTCTTCAATCTGGCGTGCATAATCAATGATGCCGCCGTGCAATTGGTTGACATCTTTAAACCCATGGTGCTTCAAATAAGCAGAGGTCTTCTCGCAACGAATGCCGCCGGTACAATACAATAGGATCTTGCGGTCTTCCTGACCTTTGAGTTTTTCCAGTACCATAGGGAGCTCCTCACGAAAGGTTTCGGCCTCAGGAAGAACAGCGCCTTCAAAATGACCAATTTCACTTTCATAGTGATTCCGCATATCCACCACCACTGGATCGTTTTTCTCTATGGCGTCGTTCCAATCCTTCGCTGTTAAGTGCGCGCCAACATCTGTAACATCATAATCTTCCGGCTGAAGTCCATCTGCCACAATCTGCTCTCGAACTTTGACGACAAGCTTCAAAAATGACTTTCCTTCTGTCTTGTCCGTCACGGCCAATTTAAAGGGTACATCATGGAAATATTCCATGCCGTGTATAAAGGCATCAAAGGCATCCCAATGATGCTGTGGAACATTCATTTGTGCGTTAATACCTTCGCGAGAGACATAAATACGTCCTAAACAATCCCACTCCGACCATTGCGCGAATAATTCATCACGCAAGGCTTGCGGGTTTTCTATGATGACATATTTGTAAAAAGAAACCGTTGTACGGTGGAAGGATTCTGCATCAAGCTTAGCCTGCAGTTCTTCTCGACTCAATTTATTAACGAGCGTTCTTTTCCCAGCATTTGGATCCATAGACGGGTGATTTATAGTGCAAAGATAAGTTATCTTTGAGGGACCTAATTCTGATCTTTATCACATTCAGAGCATGAACAAAACCATCCTTATCCTAGGCGCTTGCGGGCAAATAGGGACTGAACTTACCTTGGCCCTTCGCCAGAAATACGGCAACGAAAGCGTTGTAGCATCCGACATTCGTCGCAGCGACCTTGCCGAACTCCAAGACGGCCCTTTTGAAATCCTAGACGCCAGCGATGCCGGTGCCCTGCGCGCAGTATGTGAGCAATATAAGATCCATACCGTATACCACCTCGTGGCCATGCTCAGCGCTACTGGGGAGAAATTCCCGATGAAGGCTTGGGACCTGAACATGCAAAGCTTGCTGCACGTGCTGGAATTGGCCCGTGAAGGAGTCATTCAAAAGATTTTTTGGCCCAGCTCCATTGCCGTTTTTGGACCGACTACTCCAAAGGACCATACCCCACAGCAAACCATTATGGAGCCCTCGACGGTCTACGGCATCTCCAAACTTGCTGGCGAGCGTTGGTGTGAATACTACTTCAATAAGTACGGCGTGGACGTTCGTTCCATCCGCTACCCTGGACTCATTTCTTGGAAATCTCAACCGGGCGGCGGAACCACAGATTATGCCGTCGAGATCTATTACAAGGCCTTGGAAGAAGGTCGCTACACAAGCTTTTTGTCCGAGCAGCGTGCGTTGCCGATGATGTATATGGACGATGCCATTCGCGCCACCATTGAGCTCACTGAGGCACCTGCGGAACAAGTAAAGGTGCGCAACAGCTATAATCTGGCGGGCATCAGCTTCGATCCAGTGACTATTGCGGCGAGCATCGCGGGGCACATTGAAGGATTCGAGATGGACTGTGTACCGGATTTCCGCGAGAATATCGCGGCCAGTTGGCCTGCTAGTATTGACGATAGTGCGGCGCAGGCAGATTGGAACTGGACACCAAAGTACGATCTTGAAGCGATGACGGCGGCCATGTTGGGCAATCTGAAGGTCAAGCTCGGACTATAATTCTACCTCGAAATATTCGGAAGGCCCGTCGTATCCTGCCACGGTTTTTTGCCCTAGGTGTGTGAACCCCAAGGCCTCCAGGACTTTGATGCTCGCAGTGTTTTCTCCGTGGGTGATGGCGCTCAGTTTTAATTGGCCAAAGCACTCTTTTGCTGCTTGCATGATGCGCTTTGAGGCCTCGCGAGCATAGCCCTGGCCTTCGTGGACCGGGTGCAGTGCATAACCCAGATCAATGAGCTCCAAATCTGGCCGTACGTACAATCCACAAACCCCAACCTTGGTACCCGTTTCTTTGGTCACGAGGGTGTAGTTCGCATACCCGCGCTCGCGCAGTTGCACTAGGGCGCGATGACGGATGTATTCCCGTGCATCTTCCTCGCTGTGGAGGTTGCGGTCGCCAATAAATTTTAAGGCTTTCGGGGCGGTTAAAATAGCCAGCACGAGCGCGGCATCTTCTTCGGTCGTCGGACGGAGGTAGAGGCGGTCCGATTCAAAACTCAAATAACTACTCATCGTCTTTGTACCAGGAGCTGTATTTTAAATAATTGTTGGCAATGCGCTCGATTTCCCCTTTGCGCAGGCGTTCGGGTACGGGACCA
>Ga0209119_1001528_pt1 | contig 22497 bp, 25 predicted proteins | sample COG_03_FD_184747 | JGI IMG/M metagenome (GOLD analysis project Ga0209119, IMG submission 184747) | Pelagic Microbial community sample from North Sea - COGITO 998_met_03 (SPAdes) (version 2) | ecosystem: Environmental > Aquatic > Marine > Neritic zone/Coastal water | place: Helgoland, sampling... | reverse complement strand
TGATGACTACTTAGAGTAAAGACGGTAGAAAACCAAGGGGAACGTTGTTCACTCATCTTCGTATTTACAAATTGGAGAAATGGCCCATCGAAGATACCCCATGTACCATCAAAATATTTGAGGTCTGGATACTGTTGCCTACCATAGTACGCATCTAATCCTTGTGCATATAGAAATGGCCTAAAACCCATAGACTGTTCATCTGCACCGTGAAAAAACGAAGAATAGTAACCCTGATTGTGCAGAGCTTCGGGCACCGATTCAAAATCCTTCTGAGTGTGCAACGACCCAATCAATGGTTGTTTCATTAGAGCAGGCATACCTGCTAAAACTGAAGCTACAGCATCCATTGATTTTAATCCATTAGCATATGCATTGGAGTAATAAATAGACTGAGTAGCAAGAGAATCTAGAAAGGGAGTGTATGAAAGTCTATTTTCTAAATTACCACCTGTGTACTCCTTGCCAAAACTTTCTAATAAAATAAGACAAATATTAGGCTTGTTGGTGTTCGTGTTTTTATAAATTTTGACGTCTGAGGCAAGTGCCTCTTTTAAGGTTTCTTCATCAAAATAAGCAATATATTCAATCTCATTTTTACCATAAGACTCCAAAAGCACATACACAGGGTTAATAGCTGTAGTAGCTTCTTCGGCAGACAGATTGGAATATGCATCCAAAGAATTGAGCGGTTTTAGTTTAAAACCACCACGAGCCAAAAAAACTAAGAGTAAGAATGACGTGAGACAGAAAAATATTCGTTTGATTCCTGAAATTTCTATTCGAGTAAAACTGTACAGCTTATAAAGTCCAAACACGAATACTATCACCAAAATAATTGCAGGCCAATAAGCAATCGCATATCCCCATAATATAGCAGGCTCTTGCCCTTGGATCAGCTGAAAGACTTCTGTGCCTAATATAGATTTACTAGTAGGAAAATAAAATGCTGCTATTAAGCCAAAGACCAAGGCAGATAAACTAAGTAGAATAAAAAGAAAAACACTAAGCCAATGAATGAACTTATTTTTGAGAAAAAGATTGATGCCAGACACTATAAACAGCGGAGAATACCATATAGCCATTGTCTTTAGGTCGAATCTAGTTGCATACAACAGATAGTCCAACCAAGAGTGAATGACCAGCGAGTTGTCCATAGAAAACAGCACTATTCTGCTCACCCAAAATGGAATAATAAGGATAAGCACGAAGCCTAGAATTCTTTGTAAATTTTTTATACTACTTTGCACTTGAAAATAATGCAAATTATGCTAAATTTGCAGTCCTTCAAAAGAAAAGCTAAATAAATTATTTAGTTAATTTATTAAAAGGAACATTAAACGATATAAAGAAATAAGAAATGAAAAGCGAAATACATCCAAGTAACTACAGATTAGTTGTATTCAAGGATATGTCTAACGGTGAGCAGTTTTTAACTAAATCTTGTGTTGACACAAAAGAAACCGTCAAATACGAAGATGGTAATGAATACCCAGTTTACAAGTTAGAAATTTCGAGTTCATCTCACCCATTCTACACAGGTAAACTAAACTTTGTGGATACTGCAGGTAGAATTGACAAATTCAACAAGCGTTACGCAAAAAAGAAATAAAGTTTATATACTTTTAAAAAGCAAAAGGCTCTCTATATTTGGAGAGCCTTTTTTTTTATGAATATAATTTTATTTGATGACAACGGAAGAGATAATCTTCTTCCCTTATGCTACACTAGACCTTGTGGAGATCTAAGAGTAGGTATACTTACCATCGCCAAAAAATGGGAACACCATTTAGCAGCTCAAGTGTCATTTCTTACTCAAGACTATCTGACAATTAAATTCCCGGCTATATACACCCAAGAAAATTACTATATCAACGGGCGATTACTGGTAAATTATGCTATTCTAGATTTAATACAAGAACTGCAGGCCGGCCAGTCGTTACATAAAGATGGTAATATTGTAGCATTTAAATCTTCAGAAATATATAAGAACTATACCGCAATAGAAGATGCCTGCACTAGTAAAACAGAAGCAGAAATAGCTTTAGACCTAATTACCTATACACACGATATATTCACATTCAATGGTCAGCAGCTACAAGTTGATTTTGAAACCTTAACAGCTGGCAGAAAAAGCAAAGAAGCTTCTAAAACAAATACATTTATAGGTGATAATATATTTATAGAAGAAGGTGTCAGCATGGAAGCCGCAGTACTTAATAGTACAAGCGGCCCTATCTACATTGGTAAAAACGCTACAGTAATGGAAGGCAGCCTAATTAAAGGACCTTTTGCTCTTTGCGAAAAATCAACTATCAAAATGGGATCTAAAATATACGGAGATACTACCGTAGGACCTCAGTGTAAAGTAGGAGGTGAAGTAAGCAATACCGTCTTTTTTGCCAATAGCAACAAGGGACATGATGGTTTTATTGGAAACTCTGTAATTGGAGAATGGTGTAATCTTGGTGCAGATACCAATTGTTCAAATCTTAAAAACAACTATGCAGAAGTGAAACTATGGAATTATCCAAAGAAAAGATTCACTAAAACGGAACTGCAGTTTTGCGGCTTAGTAATGGGAGACCATAGTAAGTGTAGTATTAATACAATGTTCAATACAGGGACTGTGATTGGCGTATCAGCCAATATATTTGGTGCCGGATTTCCTAGAAACTTTATTCCCTCATTCTCTTGGGGTGGCTCAGCGGGTTTCTCAACATACTCATTATCTAAATGCTATGAGACGTCAAGACTAGTAATGGAGAGAAGGAACGTAACATTTGACGAAACAGAAAAGAATATACTAAAAAACATCTTTCAAGAATCTGAAGAATATAGAATTTGGGAGAACAAAAAATTACACACATGAGACAAAAAATAATAGCTGGAAACTGGAAAATGAACCTTGATTTAGATCAAGGCAAGGAATTGTTAATTAAAATAATCGATTCTGATTTAAATTCAAATTGTGTGACAATTGTTGCACCACCCTATATTCATTTGAATAGTTTCAAAATGTTACTATCACATACTAATATAGCTCTAGCAGCTCAAAATTGTCACCAGCAGGACTCTGGTGCATATACGGGAGAAATTTCCGTTGAGATGCTAAAAAGTGTTGGTGTAGAATATGTAATTCTAGGACACAGTGAGAGGCGTGAATATTTTCAAGAAGACAGTATTGCTATTTCCTTTAAGGTCAAAAATGTTATAAATCACGGTTTACGACCAATATACTGTTGTGGTGAAACTTTAGCAGAAAGACAAGAAGGTGAGCATTTCATTACTATAGAAACACAAATAAAGCAGGGACTCTTTCACTTGAATGAAATGGAACTACTAAACTGTGTAATTGCATATGAGCCTGTCTGGGCAATTGGGACTGGAGAAACAGCGTCACCGGAGCAAGCACAAGAAATTCATAAATTTATCCGAAATACCATTGCTAAAGAATATGGGGGAATGGTTGCAAATAATATCAGTATCCTTTATGGAGGTAGTGTAAAACCAGCCAATGCAAAAGAACTATTTACCTGCCCAGATATAGACGGAGGCTTAATAGGAGGTGCTGCACTAGACGCAGATAACTTTAAAGCTCTTACAGACAGCTTTTAAGAGAGTACTGTAGTTGCTAAAACAAGTAACCCAACCCAATAGCTAGTTGATCTAAAGGTCTAAATGAAACCCTTTGGTCGCTATTGCTTCCCGTTCCGTCATACTCTTGCAAATTCACATTCAGATTTGCTCTACTTTCAAAGGACAGTCTAATATTATCAAATGGCTTATAAGAAACCCCTACCAATGGTTTAATGCCAGTGCTCCAGTAGTAACCGTAATAATCTTGTCCTTGAACTCTGTTAAATGCAGAATTAAAATACAGGTCAGAAGCCACATATAAGTTTACAAATTCTAAATCCTCTATTAATAGATTTTTCTGAATCCCGATTGAGAGGTCATACTGAACAGTGCCCTTATTGGTAACCACACTATCGGTACGAGTTTCTTTATCGGTTTGCACAAAGACTCTTAAACCTGCTCTCAATTGCAAATCTTCCTTTACACTCTTTCTATACAGGAGTTGGTAACTACTTTGCTGACCAAACTTCAATGGAGCTACCACTAGTGCTACTTCATTATTTAACTTTTGTGCTTGTACAGTTGAAACAGTAGCTAGAACGATGACGATTAAGAGTATATATTTATTCATTTTGATTCTGCAATTATACAAAATAAAAAGGGCTTCAATTTTCATTGAAGCCCTTAGCTTATATTGTTGCTATTATATGTTTCTATTTACTTGATTGATTAAAGTCAATTCTTCTTGTACTATAATCTACATCAGAACCTGAAGCGTAACCAGTACTGATTCTACTTCTTTCTATTCCGTAATTAGCTTCTAAGTGATCCATGATAGAGTTAACTCTTTTATAAGCTAACTGCTCACCACTTTTACTAGCGGTATATCCTATAGCTGACACATTTAACCCTGGACAAGACTTCATTTTCTCTGCTATTGTATAAAGAACACCATAAGAAGAAGGAGAAATTTTCGAACTGCTATTATCAAACATAACAGTAGGTAAAGTTACTTTATCACAGTCGCAGCAAGCGTTACCCATTTCAACAGCTTGTCCCCTTACATTTACTAATGCATCCGCAGCAGTATTAGGTTCTTCATCTATACCGTTTGGCACACCGTCACCGTCAGTATCTAAAGCAACACCATTTTCATCAACTTCAGTAGAAATAGAGAATGGTTGCAAATCTTTACAATCATTTACGCCATCTCCGTCAGAGTCCATTACCTTTCCATTTGGCCAAACCTTATCGCATTCTGACTCAGCTTCTGAATCAGTAAAATCATTTACACCATCACCGTCAGCATCTTCAAGAAGAATTTTAAGTTTATTAGTGACTTCAATAAGAGTATCAAGGTCAGCATATATAGTTTCCATTGGGTTCAACCAATCATAATGCTTATCTTGACCTTTGGCACCAAGCTTAATAGAAGCTTGAAGTCCTACTATTGTATAGAAATCAGAAAATCTATTTTCAGTTACTGGGAAATTAAAACCATCTAGGTCGTCAGACCGAACCCATTGTGTTCTCCACTCTAAACCTAAATCTAACCATTCACCGAAGTTTCTTTTTAGACCCATACCAAATGGGATAGTCAGATTCCTTCCTTTGTAGTAGGTATCAGCATTTGCTACATCTTCGAATGTTCCTGTTGCATCACTCCAAATAGCTCCTACTCCGAAAAAAGTGAACATTTGCACCTCTCTAAGCGGTCTAATGAATGAAAGATTACCTAAGGTATAAACAGCATTTATATTTAAGTCCTTGAACTTATTCGTAACTTCATAACTGTTTTCGGTACGCTCACCATTAAGAACTCCTATATCGCCATTAAGCTTAAGTCCAAAAGATTGAGAGATCGAATACTTAATGTGAGCTCCACCAGATATTCCAAGATTAGAATTGTCTACGTCCCCATTCAAAACTGTCGGGCTAATTTGCAAGCCTACTGACCATTTTTTTGAAGGTCTGAATTTTGAAAAATAGCTACCTACTTGAGCCTCTGAAGCCGTAAAGCAAAGAAGAGTAAGAACTACTAAACTTAATTTCAATTGTTTCATAATATTATTTTTTAGCAACTTTAAATGTTTTAATTTCTTGTTTTAATAAGCCGCAAAAGTAAGTTAAATTACATAATACACAAGGATTTATGTCACAATCAAATCTATTTTTTGAGACTTTCTAAACCCAAATTGATAAATAGACGTTAATAGTAGAGTAGGCACGTCGTCTATATGTGCTATAAAATGGGATTCCCGCTCTTGAATTGCCTCCCCATTGAAGTACATATCCTTAATTCTTAACAGCTTATTCAGACTCGAATCTTGTTCCAATTTAACCGATAGCCTATCATCTACCAATGTCTTCATTTCTAATAACTTAGGCTCTACTTTACTTACCTTACCGTCTAGTGAAAATCCACTAAAAGCAGCTTTAACTAATACATTATAATCAGATAATGCATTAGTAATTGATTCATATTTATGGATAAGTAATTCCGTTAGAATATTAAACTCCTCACTATTCTTTTTGCCTAGATTTTCTTTGGAATTAAATAAATCCAAGATCGTTTTGTCAGAAAGAGACGAAACTCTCTTCTTAGGAATTAATACGTTTGATTTTCGTAGGTGTAAAATGGGTACAGGGACCTCATAATTATCGAACATACCTTTTAGCTGCATCCAATATTTAATTTCACTTGGCCCGCCTACATATACCAAATTCGGTAAAATCCATTCTTGATATAGTGGCCTTAATGCAGCATTTGGACTCAAATTATAGGCGTTCATTGGCTCTGATATTGAGTTAGTGATTTTCACACGATCTCCAGAGCTCATATCAAATACATTGCAATCTCGAATCACAAGTTGTTGATTATACCCAGCTTTTACTAACTTATCAGTCGTTTGATTGAGAGCTCCTGCATTCCTATACGCTATCTCATCCCGAAAAACCGGCAAAAAGCTCTTTTTAAGAACCTCATCATCAGCATCCAAGATTACTAGTCCTGTATCTTTGAAATAGGTATGCAATATACGTCTGAAGGCTATCGATAAATTAGCAGAATTGACGTATTCTCGTTTGCATAGTGCTACAAACGACAATTGCTCCTCGGATAGGTTGAAGTCTTTTTCTATTTGCTCGAAAACCTCCTTTAACCCGTCAGTATTCATTCTACCTACCGGACCCTTTTGATTAGTTTCCCATTTTATTGACTTGCCATACAACTTTATTTCACTTATTTCTTCTAAGTCGTGATCTTCGCTCGCCATCCAAAAAACTGGAACAAATTGATGCTCGGGAGATTCTTTTTTTAGCTCAGCCACAATAGCTAATACATCCATAATTTTATATAACACGTACAATGGACCCAGACCTATATGTATTTGCTGACCGGTAGTAACTGTATATGTATTAGAATCTGATAAAGCCTCAATATTATGAGCAACACCTTCTCCTGGCTCAAGTTCAGCAACAGAATATTGTTTCTTTAATACGGCTACAAGATTATCTCTTTTGTCCTGAGAAAAGTTAGACTTAGCCGCTATTGCACTTTTTAAGGACGAGATGTCCGGTGAGTATGTATGAAAATCAGAAAGCTTTCCATCATAATAGTCGGAGATAAATTGAGACGCAAAAAAGGTCTTCTCCCGATCAACTTCTAAGTACTCCATTTACTTATATACGCTTAGCAATAAGGTCAAAGGCTTCAGCTTCTATTATTTTTGCTTGAATAAAATCACCTACTCGCATATATCCATTGTCTAATGGAATTAACACTTCATTATCTACATCAGGTGAGTCATACTGGGTCCTTCCCATATAGAAATCGCCTTCTATTCGGTCTATTAGTACTTTTTGTTCTGTACCTACCAGTTTCAGATTGTTTTTGAGTGAAATATCGTGCTGCATTCCCATTATTTCATCCGCTCTTGCTGCCTTTACCTCCTCAGGCACGTGGTCTACTAGCGTACCAGCGTGAGTACCTTCTTCATGAGAATATGAAAATACACCGAGTCTATTGAACTCATAACGTTCCACGAATTGCTTTATTTCCTCAAAATCTTGCTCATATTCACCTGGGTGGCCCAGAAGTAAAGTAGTTCTAAGTGCTATTCCACTAACCTCAGATTTTATTCTATCCAATACCTCTTCTGTCCTTTTTTTAGTGATACCTCTTCTCATTGTCTTGAGCACATTGTCAGAAATATGCTGAATAGGAATATCAAGATACTTGCAGATATTTGGTTTACTGTTTATTATCGGCAGTACTTCAAAAGGAAACTTAGATGGATATGCGTAGTGAAGTCTGATCCACTCTAGTCCTTCTACATCACTGAGTCTATCCATGAGTTCGTGCAGTCTTCTCTCACCATATAAGTCTATACCATAATAGGTAGAGTCTTGAGCGATGAGCATAATTTCTTTGACACCATCTCGTACTAGGTTTTTAGCTTCTTGTACTAGATCTTCCATAGACTTAGAAACGTGCTTACCTCTCATCAAGGGGATAGCACAAAAAGAACAAGGTCTGTCACACCCTTCAGATATTTTCATATAAGCGTAGTGCTTAGAAACGGAAGAAGTCCGTTCGCCAAGAAGCTCTTTTTTATAATCTACACCTACTTGCTTTAGCAGCTGGGGAAGTTCAAATGTTCCATACCACTTGTCCACCTCCGGTATTTCTGGAGAAAGATCTGCTTCATATCTCTGAGATAGGCATCCTGTTACTATGAGTTGCTCAATATTACCCGCCTTCTTTTCATCTGCATAAGCGAGTATAGTATCTATACTTTCTTGCTTCGCATTATCTATGAAGCCACAAGTATTTATAATAATAGTATCTGCTCCTGTTGCATCTTCGTGCACTGCTTCTATTCCGCCATTGGCTAATTGAGATTGAAGAACCTCAGAATCTACCGTATTTTTAGAACAGCCTAGAGTGACTATCGAAACTTTATTTGTTTTATGTGATTTTGTTTTCATATTAAGAAAATAGTGAGTTTACAAAGTTTTTACCATCGAATAGTTGCAAATCATTCATCTGCTCTCCTACTCCTATATATTTTACGGGTATACTGAATTGATCGCTTATACCAATTACTACCCCTCCTTTTGCTGTACCGTCTAACTTAGTAAGTGCTAATGCAGTCACTTCTGTAGCGGCAGTAAATTGCTTAGCTTGCTCAAAAGCGTTTTGACCTGTAGACGCATCTAATACCAAGAGCACCTCTTGAGGTGCGTTTGGAACTTGCTTGTCCATAACTCGTTTTATCTTAGAAAGCTCGTTCATTAGATTCACTTTATTATGTAAACGACCCGCTGTATCTATAATTACAACATCCGCATTTTGCTGAGCACCATATTTTACTGCCTCAAAGGCTACTGCTGCTGGGTCAGTATTCATACCCTTGGCTACTACCTCTACTCCTACTCTTTCTCCCCATATTTTTAATTGGTCTACTGCCGCCGCTCTAAAAGTATCTGCTGCACCTAGTACTACTTTTAAACCTTGCTGCTTAAACATATGAGATAACTTACCAATAGTAGTAGTCTTCCCTACTCCGTTAACCCCTACTACCATGATTACATATGGTTTAGTTTCCAGATTTTTTATAGGCTTTTCTGTAGCTACCAGTAAATCTGTTATTTCTTCTTTTAGAAGTTCATTGAGTTCTTTATCCCCTAGATATTTATCTTGGCTTACTCGAGCTTCTATTCTTTCTATTATCTTAACGGTAGTATTTACGCCAACGTCTGAACTTATGAGCAATTCCTCCAGTTCATCCAGAAACTCATCATTTACCGTACTTTTACCTACTACTACTTTAGAAATTTTAGTAATAAAGGAACTTCGGGTCTTTTGCAAACCTTCATCTAGCTTTTCCTTTTGCTCCTCAGTAGGTTTTTTCTTGAAAAAATCTAATAATCCCATGGTTCTTAAAAATAAAAAAGCTTCCCATTAAACATAGGAAGCTTTTTCAATATTAAATATTTTTTAGATAAATTATTGCTTCAAAGCTCCTTGTACTGCTTCGGTAGGCATCATTTCTTCTCTAAAAGAATAAGCACCAGTCTTAGGTGACTTTACACATCTTATTACTTTGGCCCAATCTCTTCCAGATCCAGCTACTTTCAGGGTTGCTACTACTTTCTTTGCCATTTTATTTTATCTCTTTATGAAGTGTTACCTTTTTCATAAACCGATTGTATTTTTTTAACTCAATACGCTCAGTTGTATTTCTTTTATTCTTAGTGGTGATGTATCTTGACATACCAGGTACGGTAGAACCTTTTTGCTCAGTGCATTCTAAGATTACCTGTACTCTATTTCCTTTCCTTGCCATGGTTTATATCTTTCCGTTTTTTAGTAGACTATTTAAACAAGCACTAATACCTTTTTTATTTATAGTTTTTAGGGCAGATGTACTCACTTTTAGAGTAATCCACTCATCTTGCTCAGGCAGATAGAACCTTTTAGTTTGAAGATTTGGATAAAATCTTCTTTTCGTTCTTCTTTTTGAGTGGGAAACGTTGTTTCCAGCTAAGGCTTTTTTGCCTGTTAAATCACATACTCTCGACATTCCTCTGTTTTTTTAGGGCTGCAAAGATGTCATTTAATTTCTATTTAACCAACATTAAGGATACAAAAGATACTTTTTTCTCATCTCCCTATATTTCTCCAATTCTGGCTGCCATGATTTACGTATTTCTTCTTCCGTTAAGCCTTGCTCTACTTGACTCTTCAGCGTTTCATCTCCTGTTAATTTGTATATAAAACTTTTAAAATATTCGCCATCTTCTGCTTTATTACTTTTATAAAACTTTATGAGCCAATTAAGATGTAGATATCCTTCGCTAAAAAATGTCGAGTCACGAGTATCCCTAACCACATAACCTCCACATTTTTCTCCTTCGTGCTTGGGATGGTCAGAAACACCCGGAATAGATTTAGGAGTAAAGACATACACACCGTCAAATCCGGGTCTTCCTACTATCTGAAATGGGCTGTCTGTACCCCTTCCTATACTCACATTTGTGCCTTCGAATAACCCTAAGTAAGGATATAAGTATACTGAGTTCATATTAGGCAGATTCGGAGATGGTTGAACAGGAAGCTCATATAGCATCTCATGACTGTAATTATCACAAGGCACCACTGTCACCTCACACTGAGATCCTCCTTTTAACCATTTTTCGCCATTTATCATCCCCGCTAACTCCCCTACAGTAAGTCCATGGACTATAGGTATGGGATGCATTCCAATGAAAGATTGATACTCCATATTCAATATAGGGCCGTCCACATAAAATCCATTGGGATTTGGTCTGTCGAGCACTACTACTTTCTTACCTTCTTCGGCACAGGCTTCCATCACATAGTGCATAGTAGATATGTATGTATAAAATCGTACCCCAACATCTTGAATGTCAAAAAGAACAACATCTACTTCTGCTAACATTTCTTTAGAAGGCTTCTTAGTAGAGCCGTATAATGAGACCACTGGTAGTCCCGATTTTTGATCTATCCCATTTTTTATAATAGCTCCTGCACTGTGATCTCCTCTAAAGCCATGTTCCGGAGCAAATACTTTTTTGATATCTACTCCTAATGCTCTAAGGGTATCTACCAAATGTGAATTGCCTACTATACTGGTTTGGTTCACTACCAAGGCAATTCTTTGCCCTCGGAGTAAGGGTAAATATTCGCCAAATTTTTCTGCACCCAGTACGATTTTTTTACTTGCGACTTCTTGTGAAACGCTATTTGATTCAGTGTAGTTTTCTGTTTTTTCATTTTCAGATGACTTACACGAAACAATTATTGCCATCAAAAAAGTAATTAATACTGCTTTCTTCATTTATGTTTTAAACTTGCGACGTCAAAAGTATGAAATTAGGATACTACATAGCGAAAAGATTGAGCCTAAGTAAGCAACACTCTTTTACTAAAACGATCACTACACTAGCCATAGCTGCTATATCCCTGAGTGTGTGTGTGGTTATTTTGGCGTTTGGAATCTTGCTTGGTTTTAAGAAGGAAATACGCGAAAAAGTACAAGGCTATGCAGGCGACATAAACATCACCAGATACCAACTGGCTAAAGGTTCTGAGACCAATAATTTCAACATTGACACCTCTTTTCTAAAGCAACTGAACACAGAACCCTATCTTATTTCTGCTTATCCATTTATAAATAAGGCAGGTATTATAAAATCCGATTCTACATTGGAAGGTATAGTGCTGAAAGGTTTTCCTGGAGACTACGACTTTTCTTTTTACCAAAAACACCTAAAAAGAGGCAAACTCCCAGTATACACAGACAGTATAGATAGCTACGATATTTTGCTATCTGAGTATACCGCTACTATAATGGGAGTGGATACTGGTGCTCGTCTTAATCTGTATTTCATAGACAATTCGGATGTACGGCAGCGTAGACCCAAGGTAGTTGGCATATTCAATACTGGACTGCAAGAATTTGACAAGCAGTTTGGGGTAGCCCACCTCAGAATGTTACAAAGAGTTATAGGCCAAGACTATACAATAGCTGGAGGATACGAAATCAAGGTAAAGAATTTTGGCAAAGTAGATGAGGCGATAGCTTCCATTACTCCGTTTTTAGATTACAACTACGCCGTACAGTCTATCAAAGAACTGTACCCTACTATTTTTCAATGGCTGGACTTGGTAGATACTAACGTGATAGTAATCATAGCACTAATGCTGATAGTGGCAATTATCAATATTATCACCGTTTTACTTATTCTTATAATAGAACGAATACCTATGATAGGTCTGCTGAAATCTATGGGTTCACCTACTCGTCAGGTGATGAGTATCTTTAATTGGCAGGGAATGTTTATCCTGCTTGGCGGCTTGCTGCTAGGTAATGGAATAGCTCTGGGAGCTGCATTTCTACAAAACACGTATAAACTTATTAGCTTACCTGCAGACACATATTATATGGATGCTGTTCCGTTTTACTTACCTATTCAGTATCTACTTCTTATTAATATAGGAGCTCTAGCAGCCTGCTATCTATGCACCTATATTCCTGTGAGAATGATAAGCAAGATTACTCCTGCACAAAGTATTCGATTCAGATAAAGACGTAATTTTATTTTAGGGAGTCTCTAACAACCTGTTTATGAGGAACATTGATATAATCAAATGGACAATGTTTGCATTTATTACCACAGCACTTACCTCTTTTTAGATGATATGCAGCAGTAAATACGAGGAGCCCATCGCCATTCATATAGTAATCCTCTTCTATTTCTTTATTTCGTTCCCGCATCTCGTACAATAAATTGCCTTTTCGTCTAATTCTAAATGATTGCAAGTAGAACACTTCTGCCCTTTATTAGTTTGGCTCATCTCTACACTCACTATACCTGTAGGCACAGCTATCACTGCATAACCCAGTATCATAAGTACTGCACTGAGAAATTGACCTAATGCAGTAACGGGTGCTATATCTCCATAACCCACTGTAGTAAGCGTAACCACGGCCCAATATATACTTCTGGGTATACTCGTAAAACCTGCTTCTGGAGATTCTATAACGTACATGAGAGTGCCCATTACTACCACCACAATAAGTACAACACCAAAGAAAACTGTAATCTTAGCTCCGCTTCTTTTGAGTGCTTGTCCCATTCCCTTTGCCTCACCCATAAAACTAGTAAGCCTAAGCACCTTAAAGATTCTTAGTAGTCTGAATGTTCGTAATATTCGAAAAAATTGAGATGCAGGAAAAAAGAATGTAAGATAAGTTGGTATGGTACTTATCAAATCTACAATACCATAAAAGCTCAGTACATATTTCTTTTTATTCTCACTTACGTATAACCTAGCCAAATATTCCAACGAGAAGATAGCAGTAAAGAAGTATTCTGAGTATTTAAAATAAAGTGCGTATTTCTCGTGAAGTGAGCTTACGCTATCCACCATTAGCACCAAGACGCTAAAAAGGATAAACCAAAGTAACCAGATATCAAATCTTCTACCTTCTTTGGTATCTGCCCCAAAAATAATGTGGTGCCACTTCTCCTTATTATCGGCGTATTGAAATTCTTTTATAGACGGATACTTGGCCATTTTGCTGTGCAAAGTTAGTAGACTTGTACACCGAATTATCAACGAGTACTATTAGTACTTATTAATTCTGTATTTCACGCCTAGGTTTAGCGACACACTAGAGCCTCTAGTTTCTAGTCTTGCTCTCTGTACAGTAGTATTAGAATTTGAGGTATATTCTATCTCAAATTCATTAATCGGAGTAAAAGAAGATTTAGCCGTAATGCTCATATCTAGGAACAAAGTTTTAGATACTTGACGATATAGGCCCAGATCTGTTCGCATTAAAATATTCCCTCCTTCTAAGTCATTGGAATAAGTATACACCGCTATGGGCTCTTCGTAACCTGTCTCATCATTCTTAGCCATTTCATCATACAACTGAGAACCTTCTCTATCCAAAGTTCTGGATACAAAAAAATTGATCCCTGCAGCACCATACACACTCCATTTCTCTGAAAATCTACTTTCATACCCTACAAGCAACGCCATCTGCACGCTAGAAAAAGTAGGGTATAACTGCTTGTCAAACGCTTTCAGTTCCTCACTATCTACACTATAAGTTGTAATCTGAAGCCTAGATGAATAGTCTATCTTTTGCAAACCTACTTCTGCATATATCTTGGGGGTAAACCGATTACCTAAATATATGCTGGCTCCTACATCTAAGTGCGGCAGAGCCTCCACATTCTCATTTCCTGACGCTTTATATTGCTCTAGCTTCGGACTCAGATTTACCCGTAGGTAATGCAACTTTTCATCCGTGGTAGGTTCCTGAGCAAGGACTACTCCTGCAAAACTGAATACTATAAAAAAGGATAAAAGTCGATTCATACTTATGGCTTGTTCTTCAAAATAAAGGTTTTGCGATGACAGTCTATATAGCCCAATTCACCAATGACCCTTCTGTGTTCAGCTGTGCCATACCCCTTGTGTTTTTCGAAACCATAGGCGGGATGCTCTTGTGCCAGTTTTTTCATATACTCGTCTCTGTGGGTTTTGGCTAAAATACTGGCCGCAGCTATAGACTTATACTTCCCATCTCCTTTTATCACGGTAGTATGAGGTATTATATCATATGGTTTAAACCGATTACCGTCTATCAATAAATGCTCTGGCACTGTGCCTAGCATTTTTATGGCTCTGTGCATAGCCATAAAACTACAGTTTAAGATGTTGTACTGTTCTATTTCTCTAGCTGAGCAACTAGCTACCGCCCAAGCCACTGCTTTTTTTTCTATGAGTACACGCAGCTTATCTCGTGTATGCTCATTTAGTTTCTTACTATCATCTAGCAAAGGCAGCCTTATACCCTTGGGTAAGATAACCGCTGCAGCATACACAGGTCCGGCTAAGCATCCACGGCCTGCCTCATCGCAACCTGCCTCTATCCAGTTTTTGTGCATATAGCTCTTGAGCATCGAGCAAAAATAGTCCGATACATTATAAGCCACAAGAATAGAACGATACATCATCCGAAATTCCTTATTCCTACGATATAAAAACTTGCCTTAGCATTGGCTCGAAGAGCACTTTGTGCCGTGCACTAAGAAAAATACATCCCAAGTCCGAGAGGTCTATTATTAATTTAAAGTGCATAAATTTGCACGTATCAATGCTCAAGTACAGAGACACCATTTATAACAACTATTTTACCAATCAGGTAAATAAACAAGCCCGCGATTATGAAGGAATGCTCGCCGAGCAAACCAGCCATAACAGTGCCGAATTAATACACTTATTGCCCTCTAATAAAGATGTACGGATAGTAGATTTAGGATGCGGATTTGGAACCTTTGTGAAACCGGCAATGAATGCAGGATATACTAATGTGGTGGGTTATGACATAAGCCAAGAGCAAGTAGATGTAGCTCATACCCTAGGAATGGACAATGTGCATCATAGTAGTATAGAAGATTTTTTTAGCAAGGGAGAAAAAGCTGACATAATTATAGGCTTAGATATTATAGAACATTTCACCAAAGACGAACTTATCGACTTTTTGCTGAATGTAAAAAAGAGCTTAAATCCTGGAGGTAAAGCCATATTTAGAACACCTAATATGGACGCTCCGCAGACGAGCGTGTATGCCTACGGAGATATAAGCCACGAAGTATTCCTAAACAAAAGCTCTGCACTGCAAGTGACTAGTGCTGTGGGTTTTGGCAAGGTAGAAGTATATGGTGGGCTGCTACGCAATACCCAGCCACTAAAAGAAGCTATCCGTAAAATAGGCTGGTGGAAATACAAAACATTCAAGAAGATTATCCTTTTCTGTACCGCTCGTACGTGGCACAATGTGGTTTTCGAACCTAATTTGGTGATAGTGGCCGAAGCTTCGATACAATCCGCTATCACGGATCACTCAGCTTGACATTCTGCAAAAGAAGCTTCGGTACGTTTTGCCTAGAGCAAAACACTCAGCTTGACACCGTGCTAACGACGCTTCGGTACATTCGCTTGCAGCGAACACTCAGCTTGACACGCTGCTAACAATAAAATTTGAATCAATGACGGTGTCATTCTGAGTTTTCGACGATAGGAGGAAGTATCGAAGAATACCTCACCCAAACAAACTCGTTTGGTCTACTACCCCATTCTCTATTTTGTATACCGTACCGGGGTATTTATTTATCAGACGATAATCATGTGTGGCCATAAGCACAGCCGTACCATTAGTCGCTATATTATGTAGCAGTTCTAGTATTTCGTCGCTCACTTCTGGGTCTAGATTACCCGTAGGTTCATCTGCCAAAATAAGCTGAGGACTATTGAGCAATGCTCTAGCTATCACTACTCGTTGCTGCTCGCCACCGCTGAGTTGGTGTGGTTTTTTGTCTAGAATCTTGGGTAAACTTACAGAGTCTATTACCTGGTCTATTCGCTTAGCGACTGCCTTTTTATCTTTCCAGTCTGTAGCGTGTAGTACAAATTCTAGGTTCTCTTTTATACTACGGTCATAGAGTAGACTAAAGTCTTGAAACACCATACCTATCTTTCTTCTTAGCATAGGAACATCCTCTTTTTTTATGTCCGTAAGTTTGTATCCTGCTACTTCACCTTCTCCATCTTTGAGAGGTAAATCTGCATAGAGTGTCTTGAGCAAACTGCTCTTGCCACTCCCCGTTTTGCCAATGATATAGGCAAACTCACCTGCCTGCACGGCTAAGTTTACATTACTAAGCACCTGCACTAGATTATGCTGTATTACGAATGCATCTACTAACTGTATTACCTGTTTATCCATCTATCTCTAAATTAAATCGCTCTTCGAACTCCTTTAGTATAGGAAACTCTTTGGCCATCACATCAAATTGTTCTTTTGGCGTGAAGACTTTGTATTCACTTACCTCCTTGGCGTTTACTCTGCATTCTATCGCTTCCAAAGTATACGATGCTTTGGAGAAATACTGTCTAATCTTTCTAATCTCCTCGTCTATGCCATCTGCTACCAGCTTAGATCCTACGGTAAAAGTCACTACACCTCTAGCTACCGTAATCAATGGGTCTGAGAAAAATGCGGCTAAACTGCTTCTTTTTTGTGCTACTAGATCTGCACCATACGCTTTAAAAAGGTCTGTAGCTGCTTCTAGTGTGAGTTCTTTTAGCCCATCGGTGGCTAGCTCTTCTTCTTTTTTTACCACTTTTTGGGTGGTAGCTCTGTTGCGATGCACTCCACTGCGTAGCCCCCCTAGTTTTACGGTGGCTATTACTTCATCTTCTTTCTTAAAACTTGTTTTGGGAGCTGCCACCGTTTCTACTGTTTCACCCTCCACTGCTTCTGCAGCAAATAGGTGAGCGAAGAAACCCGAATTTATAAGCTTGTCTAGCCTAGGCTTTTTTTTTTAGTTACGTCTATAGCGTGTTGTAGCGAGGCTAGTTTTATAAGACATAACTCTACGTGTAGCCGTTGGTTTCGGCTAGTCTTGTAACTTGTATCTGACTCACCTAGTAGATTAATCGCATTTATAATAAACGATGCACTTACTGACTTAGCTTGCGAAAGGTACTTGCCCGCTAGCTCTTTAGATTTCTCTAATAGCTGCTGACTATTTGCATTTTGAGCTACTAGCAAGTCTCTGAAATGACTTGCTAGTCCGTTTATAAATAACTGACCATCAAAACCATTGCGTTGTATCTCGTCGTACATTACAAGCACACTGCTTATATCTCCGCTCACGAAGCCGTCTGTGATTTTGAAATAGTAATCGTAGTCTAGGATATTTAGATTCTCAATGACCTCGGCATAGGTGATCTTGCCTTCTGTACCGAAACTGGCCATTTGGTCGAAAATAGAAAGAGCATCTCTCATAGCACCATCTGCCTTTTGAGCGATAAGGTGCAGAGCTTCCTCTTCTGCTTCTATTTTCTCATCTTTTGCTATTCCTTTTAGGTGAGCAACTATCTGAGGTATGGTGATTCTATCAAAATTAAATACCTGACATCTAGATAATATAGTAGGTAGTATTTTGTGCTTCTCTGTAGTAGCCAATATAAAGATGGCGTAACTAGGAGGTTCTTCCAGTGTTTTCAAGAAAGCATTGAAAGCCGCAGATGAAAGCATATGTACCTCATCTATGATATATACTTTGTAATCTCCCGTTTGTGGCGGTATACGTACTTGCTCATTTAGAGCTCGTATATCGTCTACAGAGTTATGCGATGCAGCGTCTAGTTCAAAAATATTGAAGGAGAAATCGTACCCTTCTGGTACAGTGCCTTTATTTATTTCTTTGGCTAAGATACGAGCACAGGTGGTCTTACCCACTCCTCTAGGACCACAAAATAAGAATGCTTGAGCTAATCGATTATGGGTTATCTCATTAATTAAAGTCTCGGTAATATGCTCTTGACCTACAACCGTATCAAAGGTTTCTGGCCTATATTTCCTAGCACTTACTATATAACTTCCCATTAGAGTGCAAAGTATGTTTTCTGTGCTTGTTTAAACAAGTAGTGTTGAAAAAAATGAGGAGCAATTAGCAAGTAATTTAAGAAATGCACCTTTGCAGATAAGAAATATGAGTTAAAAGGCCTAAAAACCTATAAAAAGATAAGAATATATTGCATATTAATTTTACTTTTGCAGCCCTTTTATAAAAATAAACAATATAATAATGGAAAAAACTAATTACGAGTCTGTAGTTGTACTAACACCCGTGCTTAGCGAAAAGATGTTGCAAGAGGCAGTATCTGATTTCGAGAAGCTGATTACAGAAAACGGTGGAGAGCTCATCCACAAAGAGAACTGGGGCCTAACTAAAATGGCTTACCCTATTCAGAAAAAAACAACTGGTTTCTACCAAATCTACGAATTTGCTGCTGAGGCAGATACGGAGATAGTAGACAAGTTGGAACTAGCGTTTAGAAGAGATGAGCAGGTACTTAGATACCTAACCATCAAGCTAGACAAGCACGCTCTTAAGTACAACGAGAGAAGAAGAAACGGAGAATTTAACAAGCCAAAGGTGAAAGAAGCTCCTGCAGTAGCAGACAAAGAAGCTCCAGCAGCCCCAGTGAAAGCAGCTCCAGTAGCAGAGGCTCAAGTAGAAAAAGTATCTAACGAAGAAGCAGAATAAGTCATGGCTAAAAGAAAAAGATATAAAAGAATCCCAATAATACGTCCTAAGAAGTATTGTAGATTCAAGAAAAGTGGAATTAAGTATATCGATTATAAAAATCCAGATTTCTTAATGCCATTTATTAATGAACAAGGGAAATTATTACCTAGAAGAATTACAGGTACTTCTCTTAAGTTCCAAAGAAAAATCGCTGTAGCGGTAAAAAGATGTAGACACATTGCACTTTTACCATACGTAGCAGATCAAATGAAATAAGTTTAACCAAATAAAATTTAACGCAATGAAAGTAATATTAAAAGATTTCGTGAATGGCTTTGGTGAGAAGAATGACATCGTAATAGTAAAAAACGGTTACGGTAGAAACTTCCTTATACCTCAAGGTCTAGCAACTATAGCTACTCCATCTGCTATCAAAATGGCAGAGGAAAATGTGAGACAAGCTGCTCACAAGCAAGCTAAAATAGTAGCTGACGCTAAAGCAGTTGCAGAAAAACTTAAGGATTTCAAAGTAACTGTGCCTACTAAGGCTGGTTCTAATGGGAAAATATTTGGTTCTGTAACAACTATGCAACTAGCTCAAAGCCTTGTAGATAGAGGGTTTGAAATAGATAAAAGAAAGATATCTGCTCCAGATATGAAATATATAGGAGAGTATAAAGCTACTATCACTTTACATAAAGAAGTTTCTGTAGAGATAGATGTAGACGTAATACAAGAATAAATTAATTCGATTCTTTCGAATAATAAATGTGAAAATCCCGGCTTTAGTCGGGATTTTTTTATGCCAAAAATTTAGAGGATTGCTTAAATGAGTTATTCACTACTCATGTCTGAGTGCTTCTATTGGGTTTATTTTGGATGCTTTGTACGCTGGCCAAATTCCCGCACTTAACCCTACAAGTGTGCACACTCCTAAGGCTAGAAACATCCAATTCCAAGGTACTATAAAACTACCACCTATATAGCTGCTTGTAATATTCCCTATAATGAGTCCCAGTACTATCCCTCCTAAACCACCTATCTGGCAAATAGTGATAGCCTCTATCACAAACTGATTTAGCACCGTAGCACTTTTAGCACCTATTGCTTTGCGAGTTCCTATTTCTTTGGTACGCTCAGTTACCGATACTAGCATAATATTCATAAGAGCTATAGCGGCTCCTATAAGTGTAATGCCTGCAATAAAAACAGCACCTAGCAAAATAACTTGTAGGTTTTCCATCAAAGCTGCAGAAATACTATCAGACTTTATAATACTAAAATTAGTCACTTCTTTTACTTTGAGTTTTCTGACCTGCCTAAAGAGATTCTCCGAATAGGCAGCTACGGCATCCAGTGCCTTCACGTCGCTCACGGCCACACCTATATTATAGGATGTATTAGATTTAGGAAACTGAGCTCTCGCTAGACTTACAGGCACTAGTACTATCCTATCTCCACCAAAATCAAACGCTCCTCCTTTAGGTGCAAATAGTCCTACGACTCTTAGTTTCACCCCACCTACCTTGATGGACTTATTAAGACAATCCGCCTGACCAAAAAGCATTTCCTTGATCTCCTGACCTATGACCGCCACACGAATGTTGCGTTCTACATCTGCCTCCGTTATCATTCTGCCTTCGGCCAAATCATAGCCAGCTGCACTCAAGTAGGCATTATCTCCTCCTATTATATTAGTATTAGGATTAGTTTTTTTCTTCTTGTATTTAGCTATAGCACTCCACGAGTTATTTGAGTTTATAGATACTTCTGCATTGTACTCAAACCTTTCTTTAAACTCTTGAGCTTCTTTGTACGAAATGTTTTCATAGTACACCCGCTTGTTATTTCTACTCAAACTAAAACCGGAAGATCTATTTTGAATATTGAAAGAATTAGCCCCCATAAAACTAAAGTTTTTTACTAGACTAGTTTCTATGCCATCTATAGCTGTAAGTATGCCCACTAGTGCCATAATACCGAAGGAGATAATAAGACTTGTAATAATAGTTCTAGTAAGATTGCCACGTATAGAAGTGAAAGCCTCTTTAATATTTTGGTATACGGTCATTTGCTTGTTCAAAGTAAGCCAATACTTTGCTGAATAGGGAGCACTTCTATTAACACAAGTGTATTTTCGATTTTAATTCGAAAAAACTTGGTAGCGAGACTATCATACTCTTAAATTCGTTTGCTCATTATGATACTATACGAAATATCAGGATTAGAAGTAGTAGTCAACATACTCTACTTTGTAGTCCCTAGCTTAATCGTGTTTGGGGTAACCTACTTCATTATTAATAAGTTCTTTGAGGAGCAAAGAAAACTTAGACTCTTAGAGCTCAAAAAAGAACAAATGCGAGAGCTCACTCCTATCAAGTTGCAAGCATACGAGAGGTTAACACTCTTTTTAGACAGAATAAGCCCAGAGAACTTAGTAATACGCTTATCTAAATCGGGACAATCTGCCAATCAGTTAAGACACGAACTCATACAATCTATTACAAGTGAATTTAACCATAATATCTCGCAGCAAGTATACGTGAGCAATGACTGCTGGAATATGATAAAAGCAGTAAAAGAACAGACAATCAGCGTAGTAGAAGCTTGCTATCAAGAATGTAGTGATACAGAAAGTGGCCCAGGACTTGGCAAAAAAATATTGACCAGACTAATGCAAGAGAAGACTACACCTACTCAACGTGCAATAGAACTAATGAAAAAGGAAATTGAAATCGCATTTTAAAATATTTTTAATACTTGCACTAGTAGGCTGTAAAGCAAAAGGACCACTAACGGCATTGCCTACTAATAATATAGCAATAGACAGCACTATATTAGAAAGCGAGAAGATGAAATCCATAATAGAGCCCTACAAACAAAATATGGCTGCTGCGATGGATGAGGTTATTGGTTTTAGCCCAGCGTTTTTAGAAAAGAAAAAACCAAGTAGTATTCTAGGTAGTTTTATGGCAGAGGCTGTATACCAAGCTGCCTCTGCTACAGGCGAGCGTATAGATTTCTGCTTACTAAACTATGGAGGAATAAGAAGCACCTTAGATTCTGGAGAAATAACAGTGGGTGAAGTATTCCAAATAATGCCCTTCGAAAACGAAATCACTATCTTAACCTTATCTAAAGTACAACTCGATACCCTTTTCAAAATAATAGAAGGCAAAGGCGGTGAACCATTTGCAAATCACCTGTGGAAAGATCAAACAGCATATCATATACTAAACCGTACCGCATATAGAGTAGCTACTAATGACT
>Ga0209119_1001527_pt1 | contig 22508 bp, 19 predicted proteins | sample COG_03_FD_184747 | JGI IMG/M metagenome (GOLD analysis project Ga0209119, IMG submission 184747) | Pelagic Microbial community sample from North Sea - COGITO 998_met_03 (SPAdes) (version 2) | ecosystem: Environmental > Aquatic > Marine > Neritic zone/Coastal water | place: Helgoland, sampling... | reverse complement strand
CAAGAATACACAGTAACGGTTCCTGCACAGGATGCGGCTAACACGTATGAATCATTCCTGATGTATGTAGTTGATCAAGATCAGGCTGTAAAGGTTACAAATATTGTCGTTACTCATGACGGTGGTACTACAGGCGTTCCTGTAGAAGCTGATTATGTTGAGCCATCAACGGCAGGTATTGAGATTGTCAGTGATGCAAATGTTACCGCCGACTGGGGTGGTAATACATCTTTGAGATTCCAGGCTTGTGGTACCTGTGACGAAATTACTCTGGCTACAGTTGCTGACGATCAGCGTGGTGATGTTATGCAGGTTTCCTACTCTGGCAATGCCGGTCACGCTGTACTAGAGATTCAAACTAGCGGTGCCGGTGTCGATGTTTCTGCTTTCACTGAACTGTCATTCGATATCAAAATTCTCAATATCGGTTCAGATGTCGGGTTTAATTTTCTAGCCAAGTCTTCAAGCAGCACGCAAATACCAGTGGATATTTCAGTCGCTGATAGTGATTTCTGGCAGACAATTACAGTGCCAGTTTCAGCTCTTAATGCGGTTGACGCAACTGATGTTATTGCTCCGTTTATCTTCTTTCCCGATGTTGGAAAAGGCGCGGGACTTGTGTATCAACTTGACGATGTTCGCTGGCAGTAAGTCGAACATTTTTGCTTAGAAATTTATTTCACCCGGATTCCTTTTAGGTATTCGGGTGAAACAATAAAAATATTAAATTATTAGATTAGCTACGGGGAAGAGATAACAATGTATAAATTTTTAAATATTTCTCGGTCTACTCTTGCGCTCTCAATTGCGATATCGGGTCTTGCATCCGGTTACGTAACTGCGCAAGAAGAACGAGCCGCTGAAGCGCTTGACGAGGTAATCGTTACAGCAACAAAACGTGAGACATCACTGATGGAAACAGCGATCGCTGTATCTGCATTCTCACAGGAAGCTATCGATGATGCCGGTGTTAAAAACCTGCTTGATATCGGTGATATGGTTCCAAATATGCAAATCGCACTGTCACCTAGTGACTCCGGTGTTCAGGTTGTAGTTCGTGGTCTATCTTCGAACAACTTTACTGAAATTGGTGACCCTACGGTTGCAATGCACTTTGACGGTCTCTACTCACCACGCCCTCAGGCTGGTCTGGCTCTTATGTATGACGTAGAGCGCGTAGAAATCAGCCGTGGCCCACAGGGTACACTGTTCGGTCGTAACTCGACTGCTGGTAGTGTTAACGTAATCAGTGCTCGTCCTAACTTTGATCAGCAGGAAGGTAAGATCGAAGTTGAAATCGGCAAGTACAACCAGCAAGCGGTTAAAGGTTGGTTCAATCAGCCAATTAACAATGAAATCGCCATGCGTGCCAGCTTCTTTGTCGATCAGTCAGACAGCTGGTACAACCAAGTGCCAGACACATTCGATCTCGAGTGGGATGTAGATGGTGATGGCACTATCGAATCCGGTGAAATTGCTGCTGATGGTATTCCCAATGTTGACCAGCGTCGCCTTGAAAAGGATGCTGATGGAAATCCGCTTCCTTTCAGAGCAGATGAAGCCTACGGTTCTACCGAACGCTACGGTGCTCGTCTGGGTATGCGCTTTGAGCCAAATAACGATGTCAGCCTTGATCTGGTAGCGGATTACTTCCAAGACTACTCGCCTGGCACACTTGCTCTGAAAGACTGTGCAAAGGCAGAGGGTACATTCTTTGAATGTGACCACGGCCAGTGGGACGTCAATGTAAACGTTCCCGGTGCGATGGATATGAATATGGTTGGTGTTCGTGCAGTTCTGACTTGGGATATCAATGAAGATGTACTCTTTGAAGGTCGCATTGGTTACTCTCGCCAGCAGCGCTCACAGGAGCACGATGCTTCTATTGTTTACGCTGACCCAGATCATCCAGCTTACGGCATTGGGCGTACCTGGTGGTCTGCGGGAGCGCCTCCAGCAGGTTGTGAAGGTGGCAATGGCACTATGATCATATGCCCGAACCTAGTTAACAATATGCCATTACTCGAGTCTCTCGGTTACGGCGACACGGCAATGCAGCCATTCAATGATCTCTCGTTGACAACTAACTACTCAGACTACAGATCACTGGTTGCTGAACTGCAGCTGAAGTCGGTTTCTGATTCTGACTTACAGTGGATCACAGGCCTGTTTATGATGCAGGAAGATAACGAAATTCGTTTCGATGTTGAAGATCCATTCTGCTGTGGCAATGTGCTGCCACTGGCTCAGTCTTTTGTTCAGCCAGAGCGTATTGTTGAATCCGCGGCGGTCTTTGCACAGTTTGACTACAAGTACAGCGAAAAGCTCAACTACACCTTTGGTGCTCGCTATACCTATGATGCCAAAGAAGATGTAGGCGGTCGTAACTACGTTACATCTGGTTACCGTCAGCCAAATATCGGTCTTTACGATCCCGCTTTTGTTCCTGGTGTAAGTGGCCCTTCATTTGACTATGAAGCCTGGACAAGATTTGGTATCCAGACTTCCGCAGATGATCTCTATCAGTCCGACGTGTTGACTAATGATATGGGTGTTATGGGTGATACTTTCCTAGAACGTCTGCAGTTTTCAGATAACAGTCACAAAGGCGATTGGAGCAAGGTTACTTGGAAAGTTGGTTTCGACTATCTAGTAAGTGACGATGTATTTGTATACGGCTCAATCGGTACTGGCTACAAGTCAGGTGGATTCGGCGACGCCGTTGATATCTGTGACTGTAATATTGTTAATACCTTTGATTATGATCCAGAAGAAAACATTACTTATGAATTGGGTATTAAGAGCACTTTGCTCGATGGTCGCCTGAATCTTTTGGCTAATGTCTTTATGCTGGATAACACCAACTTGCAGGATACTTTCTACGCAATTGTTGGCTTTAGTGGCGAAGAGATTGCAGTACCTGATTCATATGTCGATACCGAAGGTCGAGCAGTAGATTGCTCAGCTCAGGAAGAAGTTGAACTTGCTGAAGGTGAAGTTGCGCCAGACCCAGTTCAGTGTGTAGTTGTAGGCCGTGATATCGGTACCCTGATTACACAAAACATCGGTCGGACTCGCAATATTGGTGCTGAGATTGAATTTGATTGGGCACCTTACTACGGTGGCCGAGTCACTGGTTGGGTTGCATGGTTGGATTCTGAAATCAGAGATCTCGAAGATGTACAGGACGGTTGGTACTGTCTTGAGCGAGCGCTACTTGGTCTGACTAACTGCCCAGAGAAAACAGTTAACGCAAATGGCGATGAAGGTCGTTGGACTAGCTTTGTAGGCAACGCTATGCCTTGGTCACCTGAGTACTCAGCAACTGTTAACTACGAGCACAACTGGTTCCTGAGCAATGGTCTGCGTCTGAGCCCATATATCTCGGTTAACTGGACTGATGAAATGTTCTTTGACAAAGGAAACTTCTCTGAGGGTGCACTGCACTCTGGTCAAGCAGCGGTTACCACTGGTAGCTTCGCTCTGCGTCTGATCAACGAAGAGGACCGTTGGGCATTTGAAGCCTACGTTCGCAATGTAACTAATGAAACTGTTCGCAACTGGGCCGACCGTGGTCCTGGCTATATGCGCGGTTCATTCTACAAGCCACGTCACTACGGCTTGAAGTTCAACATGGCGTTCTAAGTTGAAAAAGTATTAAGAAAGCAGTGTAGGTAAAACGAAAAATGCCCTTTTTATAAGGGCATTTTTTTTACCTGCAGAAAGTGTCAAAGAAAGATTAAAAGTAGAGATGGGTTAACCGATTTAAGGCTTAGTCGCGACCGCCGATGGCGAGAATGAACTTCTCGGTTTTCCATGGCTGATATATTTTTCGGGTAATAACCTCCGCACCTAACTTTTCTACACAGCGTTCCGCTAAATCCCAAAATGGCGGTCTGCCGGGATCGGCAATCAATATCTGCTTAGTGCCAGCACTGCGAGCGAGTTGCAGAAGATTAAACAGTGGCGTCGTCATTTCATCCCAGAAGCAGATATCGGTCCCCATTATCATGTGATAATTTTCTAGCTCCGGTTTTTGCAGCGATTCAAAGCTGCGTGCCTGGAAATCTACGCTGCAATCATTAATATCCGCCTGTAAGCGCAAGTAGGGCTGAACGCCCTCGTCAATATCCAATCCAGTGACCTGCGCCCGATAATGCTTGGCCAGATAGATACCCGCCAGGCCCCAACCGCAGCCAATATCCAATACCTTGGCACGTTCAGGTATTTCCCAGGTACTCAGGTAATCCATCAGCACAAAACTTGAGCGCCAAACCTTGTTGCCATGGGCGCTATGACCCTGTTGCTGGCGCTTTAATTTACGCACGCTGGGATGGCTTGAGCGCAGAGCATTGATGCCCATAAATGAGATTAGGTGTTTATCTAAAATGGTAGGATCACTCATAAAGGCAATTCGTTGTGCATTATTAAGGGAAGTAATTCTAACAGTAAAATCAAAACCTATTAACTTTCCTGTATAGACGAAAGGCTTTCCTCAGAGAGCCTTGCTGTTATACTGCGAGCGATTTTTAAAGGCCATCCTATGAATGAGACTCATTTTTCAGCACCCCTGACCAAGCTATATCAAGACAATGATATGTTGTTTTTGATATTACAGTTTGTTGGCTGGTTTAGTCTCGCCTTAATCACCTTCTTTAGTTTAACCCTCTGGTACAACCAGCAGCAGACGTTTGGTTATGTTGCCCATACTCTTATTCAGTCGCTGATGGGAATCATTGTCTCATGGCCTTTAAGGCCTATATTCCATCGTATTTGGAATAAAGCTATTTTTGTGCGCCTATTTCTTGCGCTTTTAGCGGTTTTGCTGTGCTCGGCTGTATGGTCGGTAATGCGTGTCGCGGTATTCATGTGGATGACGGGTGAGACCGGTTTATGGGGTGATTTTGGTGGCTGGTTATTTGCGTCGATTATGATCTTTCTCTGTTGGGCAGCGTTCTATCACGGTATCAAATACTACCAGTTGCTACAGAGTGAACATGCTACGCTTCTGACTATCGAAGCGGAAAATAAAGAGGAGCAACTCAAGCGCAGTAAGGCTGAAACCATAGCTCAGGAAGCCCAGTTAAAGATGCTTCGCTATCAGCTCAATCCACATTTTTTGTTTAATACCCTCAATGCTATCGCCTCACTGGTAGAGGGCAAGCACTCCGCCAATGCCAATACGATGATTGTGCAGCTGAGTAATTTTTTACGCTATTCTCTTGAAAATGACCCGGTTCAGCGGGTAAGTCTGGCCCAAGAGCTGGCGGCTCTAAGGCTCTATTTAAATATTGAACAGACCCGTTTTGGTGAACGTCTCAAACTTAAATTTGATGTTGAAGAGGCCGCCGTCGACGTTAAGGTTCCCAGTCTGCTTTTGCAGCCATTGGTTGAGAATTCCATTAAATACGCGATTGCACCTATGGAAAATGGTGGAGAAATCAGTATTCTTGCAAAACTCGATGGCGACAATCTTATTGTCGAGGTGAGTGATTCTGGCCCCGGTGTCCTTATGTCAAAGAATGACAAGACCGCTGGTGTTGGTATAGGCTTGAAAAATACCATTGATCGACTCGATACTTTTTACGGTGATCAGTATGTTTTTCAGTTGGGTAATTCCGAGCTGGGTGGGTTGCGAATCTTTATCCGCTTGCCTCTGGAAAAACAAACACCTGAAAGTCCTGTTGGTCAGAACAGTAGCGAAAAAAATGTTAATCAATAACTGTGGATTGTTATGCAAAAGCTGAGAACTCTCCTCGTTGACGATGAGTCACTGGCTCTGAATTTACTGCGCTCAATTGTCAGTGATATTGACGATATTGAGATTGTTGGCGAGTGTAAGAATGGCCGCGAAGCCATAGAGTCTGCAATGTTGTTGGCCCCCGACCTGATTTTTCTCGATATCCAGATGCCCAATATCAATGGTTTTGAGGTGGTTAAGGCGCTGCAGTCTGACACCATGCCAATGGTTATTTTTGCCACCGCCTACAATCAATACGCCATCGATGCCTTTGATTTGCATGCGGTTGATTATCTGCTTAAACCCTTTGATCCCGAACGCGTATTGCGTGCCGTGCAGCGTGCTGTTATCAGGCGAAAAAACCAGCAGGAGGGCTTAAAAGCACCGCTGATTGGCGCTATTGAGGATATCGCTGTGCGTCTCGATAAAGATCAGCCAGTCTCAGCTGAAGAAGTTGACAGCGAAGAAGATCTTCCAGAGGGCATGAAGAGAAAACTGCTGATTCGTGATTCCGGTGTGGTGAAAGTTATTCCCTTTGACGATATCGATTGGGTCGACGCTGCCGGTGATTACATGTGCGTTCACGCCCTTGGCGAAACCCATATTGTACGCAGCACATTGCGTGAACTGCTAAAGAAACTCGATGACAAGCTATTTGTACGTATTCACCGTTCAACGGTGGTCAATATTGCCCGTGTCGTCTCTATCTCATCGATCCAGAAGGGTGGAAGTCTGCTGCATCTGGCTGAAGGCCAAACCCTTAAAGTCAGTCGAAATTACCGAGAATCTACTCGTAAGTTATTTCAATAATCAATCTTCTCCCCTTTAATCTCAGATTCTAAGCTAGTGGTCGCATCTGAGCTTCCGTCAAACTCCTTACCGTGAAAAAATTTATTCATAAAGTAAACGATATGGTCGGTTAACAGTATTTGACTAAATGACTTGTCGTGAAAAAAATTACAAATAGATCCTGAGCGCACATTTGCCAGGATAGTAGACAGAATAATAATTAATAAGCTGTTAACTTTTAATTAAAAAACTATTACCTATTAACTATTTACTACGAACTATTAACTGCGAACTATTATGTCCAAGCTGAGAACTCTGCTGGTTGACGACGAGCCGTTGGCGCGTAACTTACTGCGTTCTATCGTCTCCAAGATCGACGATATTGAAATTATTGGCGAGTGCAAGAATGGCCGTGAAGCCATAGATTCAGCGACCTCTCAAGCCCCGGATCTAATCTTTCTCGATATTCAGATGCCTAATATCAATGGTTTCGACGTGGTTAAGACATTGCAGTCTGACACCATGCCAATGATTATTTTTGCCACCGCCTACAATCAATACGCCATTGATGCCTTTGATCTGCACGCGGTTGATTACCTGCTTAAACCCTTCGACAAAGAGCGCGTTTCACTGGCCGTGCAGCGTGCAACAGAACGAAAGGGAAATCAGCAAACAGGGCTAAAAGCACCTCTAATTGGCGCCATCAATGATATTTTTGTGCGCTCAGAAAAAGATTATCCTGCCGCTCATACCAGTGCTGATAGCGAGAAAAGTCTCACAGACAGTCAGGCAGAAGCCATAAAGAGAAAACTTCTTATTCGCGATTCCGGCGTGGTTAAAGTTATCCCCTTTGACGATATAGACTGGATTGATGCTGCAGGGGATTACATGTGTGTTCATGCGCTGGGTGAAACCCATATTATGCGCAGCACAATGCTCGATTTACTGGAAAAGCTCGATGACAAACAATTTGTCCGTATCCACAGGTCTACAGTGGTTAATATTGCCCGGGTAGTCTCAACCTCACTGAGTCAGAAGCGCGGTAGCGTTCTCCATCTGCCTGACGGGCAAACGCTCAAGGTCAGCAGAAATTATCGCGAATCCACCCGCAAATATTTCCAATAAGCACTATTGTCCCCTTTAAACGCAGGTTGGTAACTTGCTGTCGCATCTGATCTTCCATCAGATCATCTGTCGTGGAAAGATGTTTTATTGCTGCTATTTAAAGTGAACTTCTGGTCTCGATGACCTGTTACTTATAAATATAAATGCAGGTGAATTTTTAATGCGTAATGCAGCATTAATCACTCTTTCTATGAAAGGCTGATTATTGGTAATTGCTGTTATCTATAAAGTTTAAGGGGAAAGATGTGTTTGTAAAAAAATGGTCACAGACTTTGAGCCTGTTGGTGAAAACTGTTGCTCTGGTTGTTGCAGTATCGCCAGTTGCAGCCCAGGCTAAAGAATCAGCTGAAGCAATTGAGTCGCGTATTACAGCGATTATCGAAAAGATGACAGTTGAGCAAAAAGTCGGTCAGATGGTTCAGCCTGAAATTCAGGAAATCACTTATGCAGAAGTAAAAAAATACCACATAGGTTCGGTTCTCAATGGTGGTGGTTCTTTCCCTGATGAAGAAAAAAGTGCATCTATCAATGACTGGTTAGAGATGGCCGATAAGTACTACAAGGCGTCAACTGATACCTCTAACGGCGGAACTGGTATACCTCTTATCTGGGGAACAGATGCTGTTCACGGACATAACAATGTTATCGGAGCGACACTGTTTCCGCACAATATTGGTCTGGGTGCGGCAAACGATCCACAGCTACTGCGCAAAATTGGTGAAGTGACTGCCCGAGAAGTGGCGGTGACTGGTATCGACTGGGTTTTCGCACCTACGGTTGCCGTTGTTAAAGACAACCGCTGGGGCCGAAGCTATGAAGGCTACAGCAACGATGCCGCGATTGTTCGCTCCTATGCCGGTGAGATTGTTACTGGTATTCAAGGTGCTGGCGAAGAGCTGCGTACTAACGAGCAGAGAGTTATCGCGACAGCCAAGCACTTTATCGGTGATGGCGGTACCTTCGGTGGTGTTGACCAGGGCAATACAATCCTTCCTCTTGAGGAACTTATCGAGAAGCACGGCCAGGGTTACCTGACAGCTATTGATGCTGGTGTACAGACGGTTATGGCATCCTTTAACAGCTGGAACGGCGACAAGATCCACGGCAACAAGGCTATGCTGACTGATCTGCTTAAAGGCCAGATGGGCTTTGATGGCTTTGTTGTCGGTGATTGGAACGGCCACGGCCAAGTAGAAGGCTGTGATGACGAGCAGTGTGCTCAGTCTATTATCGCCGGTGTCGATATGATTATGGTGCCGCAGTCATGGCTTCCATTCCTTAAAAATACCATTGCCCAGGTCAAGTCTGGCGAGATCCCAATGGCGCGTATCGACGATGCGGTAAGACGTATTCTGCGCGTAAAGATTCGTGCTGGCATGTTTGAAAAAGGCGCGCCTTCGACTCGTGAGCTAGCGGGTAAGTCAGAGCTTATCGGTTCAGCTGAGCACCGTGCAGTCGCCCGAGAAGCAGTGCGAAAATCATTGGTACTGCTCAAGAACAAGAATCAACTGTTGCCACTAAAAGGTGGCCAGCACATTGTGGTCGCTGGTGACGGTGCAGATAATATCGGCAAGCAGAATGGTGGTTGGTCAATTACCTGGCAGGGCACTGAGAACGAAAACAGTGACTTCCCCGGTGCCACTTCTATCTATGCCGGCCTTGAGCAGGCAGTTAATAATATCGGCGGCTCTACTGAGTTGAGCGAAGATGGCAGCTTTGCCAAAAAGCCTGATGTTGCCGTTGTGGTATTTGGTGAAGAGCCCTATGCCGAAGGTGTTGGCGATGTTATGTCACTGACCTACAAGAACGGCGTAAAGTCTGACCTGGCCCTAATCAAGTCATTTAAAGAACAGAATATTCCTGTCGTCGCGGTATTCCTTACCGGTCGTCCACTGTGGATGAATGCTGAAATCAATAACTCAGATGCATTTGTGGTCGCCTGGTTACCTGGTACTGAAGGTGGTGGTGTTGCCGATGTACTGGTTGCCGATAGCAAGGGCAAGCCGCGTTATGACTTTACTGGGCGTCTCTCCTTTGACTGGCCTGCAGCAGAAGTTAATGCTGAAAACCAGGAACTTCCGGTTACTGAAACCCTGTTAAAAAGAGGTCAGGGTCTTAACTTTGGTGCTGCTGAACTGCTGGCTGACAACCTCAGTGAGAAGCCAATGGTCGATAAGACCAAGGTTGAAAGCATTGTCTTTAGCGGTAGCCCGCGTCCACCATGGAAGACCTATGTTGGTGATGCTGGCAACTGGCAGAAGCTAGTTAGCGGCAAGCAGACTAGCTCAGACTTCGGCAAGCTGATTGTCACCACTGTCGATGGTGCTGTTCAGGAAGATTCACGCCATGTTGAGTGGACTGGCGGGAACGAGAGTCAGTTCTACTGGCAGTCTGACGCGCTGATGGATATTTCTCCTCTGCGTGATGAGGGTGCAGCTCTGGTGATGATCATTAAGGTTGATAAGCGTCCAAAGGGTAAGGTCACCCTGCGTATGGATTGCGGTTGGCCCTGTCGAGGTGAGCTGAACATTACGCGTATTTTACGTGTCCTTCCTGAGGGACAGCAGTTTCGCATTGGTGTTCCTCTAGCCTGCTTTGAGAAGGTTGGTGTTAATTTAACCCGAGTTAACTCTCCATTTGTTCTGGTCTCATCAAAACCATTTGCACTGACGATTGCCGATGTTCGTCTAACCGCGAAGATATCTGAAAAATCACTGATCGGTTGTGGTTAATATCTCCACTGATTGAGTTAGTTGATTATTGAATGACGCAGCCAGCCCTTAACGGGCTGGTTTGCGTTTCGGCCTTCACAAATTCTCGCGCATAGAAATAAACAGCCGTCACTGCTAGTATCGAAAAGCTAAAATCTCGGCGTTAAGGAATCTGTAATGGCTAGTGGGCAAATAGTTGGAATCTATGTAGCGCCAGTTAAGGATGCTGGGGTTATGGGCTACCAAAAAGTCTCAGTGCGCGCCGGAAAGGGCATCGAAGGTGATCGCTATTTTTCCAATTCCGGCAAAAATAGATCCAGTTTCAACGGTCAGCCCGATTGGGAAATTACCCTTATCGAAGCAGAGGTTATTGAGTCTTTTAACCACAGCAGCGGCCATAAGTTTCATCACAGCGATTTTCGTCGCAACCTTATTACCAGCGATATTCGCCTCAATGATCTGGTTGGAAAAGAATTTCAGATAGGCGATACCCGCTTCTTCGGCGTGCAGCTCTGTGAGCCCTGCGCCAAGCTGCAAAAAAGACTCGGGGTAAGAATCCTTCCGGATCTGGTCGGCAAAGGTGGTCTGCGCGCACAGATTCGCAGCAATGGGGTTGTTTCTATCAATCAGGCTATAAGCGCTAGGGAAGATAGCTAATAGGCTTATATAGCAGTTTATTTCTGTTTATTAGCCAGTCTGAAAAACCTTATTGCATTAGCCGTGGTGGCATTTGCTATCTGGTCGCAGCTCTCTTCACGGTATTTGGCAACTCCCTCTATCACCCAGGGCAAAAACCCCGGCTCATTGCGTTTACCCTTTGGTGGTTCAGGTATATTTTTTGGCAGCAGATAGGGCGCATCAGTTTCCACCATTAAGCGCTCAAGGGGAATATTATTGACCAGCTGTTGTAGCGCCTCTCCGCGCTTCTCGTCGCAAATCCATCCAGTGATGCCTATATGCATATTTAGATCCAAATAGCCGAATAGGGCCTGTTTAGAGCCTGTGAAGCAGTGTGTAACGGCATCGACCAGATGATCGCGATAATTTTTAAGGATTTGTAACTGTCGATCGGCGGCATCGCGCTCGTGAAGAAACACCGGTAGCTGTAATTCAATTGCCAGTTCCAGCTGCGCCTCAAAGGCTTTTTCTTGCTCCGCTGGAGTTGAAAAGTTGCGATTAAAATCCAGACCCATCTCGCCAATAGCAACCACTTCAGGCTGCGCTGCCAGCTCTCGCAGTACGGTGATAGACTCTCTATCAAGTGTGCTTGCATCATGGGGATGAATGCCCGCTGTCGCATAGAGCATCTCCGAAAAGGCTTCGGAGTAGTTTTGGCAGAGATCGACAACAGCACGGCTCTCTTCAATTGATGTGCCGGTCAGAATCAGTTTTTCCACGCCCGCTGTTCTTGCACGATCCAATGTCTCTTCAGTGTCCTTGGAAAAGCGTTTGTTGGATAAATTTACCCCTATATCAATCATTGGTTACAGCAGCCGGAATTTTTCATCGCGCTGCAGCATAGGTGGTGTAAGCCCCATTTTTCGTGAGTAGATAATTGAGTACATAAGAATATTGCGTACATAGGAGCGAGTCTCGCTGTAGGGGATCAGTTCGATCCAGATATCAAAGGGCAGATTGCCAGCACTTTTATTCAACCATTGGTCAACTCGGCGCGGGCCTGCATTATAGGCGGCGCTGGCGAGAATACGATTGTGATCATAGCGGTCGAGCAAGCTGAGATAGTACTGGCTGGCGATAGGTACATTGATCTCGGGGCTGTGTAACTGAGCCTTATTTCTGTAAGGGATTTTATATTTGCGCGCCGTACCCTTGGCGGTAGCGGGCATCAGTTGCATCAGTCCCATAGCCCCTGCAGAAGAGGTCGCCATTGGATTAAAGGCGCTCTCCTGACGAGCCAGTGCCAGCAGTAGGTAACTGGCAATATCAGTTTTTTCGGCGGCGCTGTCGATAATCTCGGCGTAGGCGAGGGGGAAGCGAATTTCTACATCATCCCAATATTTAGCGCGGCCGAGACTGGCGATCGCTTTATCGTGCCACTGCCACTGGCTGGCAATAATGGCCGCAGCCAACCAATCTTGATAAGTAAAATCACTGGTTGCCTGTAGCCATTCTCGATTGGCATCCAGTCCATCCCGATGAAAAAACAACTCCCTGGCTCTCTGCATTGCTGGCTGCGACTTAATGTTGTTGATACGAGCCTCATCGATCAACACCGGGTTGTGATTAAGGCTGTACTCCTTATCGAGTTTTTCACTGGCGAGAAAACCGTAAAAATCACGCTCTTTGGCAAGGCTTGCCGTCATCTCCTCAAGTCGTGGGTCCGCGGTGGTAGAGGCATCCGCCTCCATGCTGCGTATCGCCCAATAGCGCCAGGCAGTCTGTTCTCTTTTTACCTTGGGTAGGCGCTCTATCCACAGCTGAACCGCCAGCCAGTCTCGCCCTTGCAGAGCCTGACGAATACGCCATTCGGTCAGAGTTCCCTGAGTGGTTTCATTGAGCAGTTGCAGATGATCGACAAAATAGGCATCGGCAATAGTGCTGAACTGTTGCTGATAGAGACCTTTGATGATGGCGCTGACAACCCTGCTGCGCGCGGCAAGGCTAAATTCATGGGTCTGTTGGTAGTGACTCCAGGCTTTGAGCGCGGCGTGACTATTTTTTCGCGCCAGACGCGCCAAACCATGCTCGATAATGCCGAGTTCTTCGTTGCTGTGGAGAGTAAAGTCTGAAAATTCAGTGATCAATTGGGGCTGGCGATCAACATTGTAATAGCGTTTGGCCAGCGCTTTATATTGATTACTCACAAGGTAACGCTGTAGATATCTGGCCAGAGTAAGCTGCCTATTGAGCAGTGCCTTATTAAAGCGTTGCCATGCCAGCGCCTCGGTAATTTTATTCTCGGTTACCAGCAGACTAAATAATCTATCGCACTCTTTAGGTTGCGATTTTCCAATATTCCAAAGGATTAGAGTAGCTTCGAGCGCCTGTTGTTTAGCCTCGTCTTGCAGTCGATTGAAACGGGCAAATTGGTACTGGCACTGTTGCTTGGTACTGGCTTTATCCTGACTGTAAAACTCTATATAAGTCGTCCAGTAGTTGCGCTTGGCCAGATACTCCAACCATTTATTGCGCAGATGCTGGGCTTTTACTGTGCCCTTATAGTCACTGAGGTATTGGGCTACTTTGTCACGTTTTGAGTAGCGTAGATCGGCAATTAAACCTGCGTATATAAGGTAGGGGTAGAGCGGATAATCAGTCAGCTGCTGACGATGTTTGGCAAGGCTTTTCCAGCGTCCCTTGCGGGCGAGGTCAAGGCCTTCACGATAGAGCTGGCGCTGTTCAATAAGTGCGCTCTGCTCGGTTGCGGGCTGCGTTTGCGCAGAGCCATCAGCCGACACATCAGCAGGCACTGTCAGTGATAAAAGCACTGCGAGAGTGGCCCACAGTGGGTATTTGATTAGTCGCTTATTAATGCCGGCAGCCTTGGTGGTAAATTCACTTGATAGCTAGAGTTTAAAGCCACAGGGCTTTAAGTTAAAAGCCCCTTTTTCAAAAGAGGCCTTTTTAAGTTAACTTTATTTTAGTTAGCTCTCGTTTATGCGGACTGCGAGAACATCGCAATTGGCGCCGTGCAAAACACTATTGCTGGTCGAGCCGAATATTAATGCCAGACCGTGGCGGCCGTGACTGCCGACAATAATAAGATCAACGGCATCTTCACCGGCGATACGATGCATCTCCCTGGCGGGCTGACCGAGAACAACATGGCGGCTTTCCTCAGCCACATTGAGCTGATCGGCAAGCGCGTCGAGTCGCTCCTTGGCCTGCTGTTCCAACTGAATTTGCACATCCGATAAATCCACCGGAATATCCCCGCCGTAAGTGAAAGCCAATGGCTCGAGGATATGGCAAACGGAAATTTTTATCTGGCTTTCGGAAAAAAGAAACTTGACGCGGTCTACCACTTGCTGTGATTCTGGCGACAAATCGAGCCCGACCAAGAGATGTTTATAAGTAGGCATAACAGCTCTCCCTGTTGAAGGTTTGTTTGATAGTAAATATAAATCTCTTTAAGAGTAGTACTAAATGACCTGGTTGTTAATTTTGTTTGGCATTGCAATTGTTGTATCGCCACTGATGTGGTTTCGGCAGTCGCCACGCCAGAAGCTGATCACTGAGCTGCGGCGAACAGCCGCGAGTATGGGCTTGCAGGTCTCCCTGCATCGACGCCCGGATGCGCGAGAAGATGAAACCCGACTGGAGTGCGTCTGCTACCGGCTTCCCTGGCCGGATGATAGCTGTCGGCAGAGCTGGGTATTGCATCGCCACAGCAAACGAGGCTGGGAATCTGCTGTTAACGATTGGCTGTGGACGATCACTGAGGCTGATTCTAAATGGCGTAATACACTCGCCGAAACAGTTGCCGATATGCCTTCAGGTGTCAGTGCAATAATTGCCAATAATGCCGGTATTGGGGTTATTTGGAATGAGCGAGACGATGCCGCTGATTTACAAAAAGTCGCGCATAATTTAAAAAAAATGCAGCAAACAGCAAAGAAATTTGCCGATGAGGCTTGACCGCAGGGCAGACAAACACGTATATATGCGCACCTTAGAAAGTATTACATGTACTATTTAGGTGAATTTATCTTCAGCATGGCCATCGAATGGCCAGTGACAAAAGGGAAAAACAGCCCCCATGGGAAAATCTTTAGTAATTGTCGAGTCACCCGCCAAAGCCAAGACGATCAATCGTTATCTGGGAAATGACTTCGTTGTTAAGTCCAGTGTTGGCCATGTTCGCGATCTGCCCACCGGCGGTAATCGCACTCCATCGGATCCCAAAGAGCGCGCGCGACAGGCGGCTATAACCCGAAAATTGTCCCCAGAGCAGAAGGTTGTTCACAAAGCAGCTAAAGCCAAATCCCAGCTTATAAAGAGTATGGGTATAGACCCAGAGAATGATTGGAAAGCCGAATATGCAACACTGCCTGGCAAAGAAAAAGTGGTCGCCGAGTTAAAGAAGCTGGCCAAGAATGCCGACACCATCTATCTGGCAACGGATTTGGATCGCGAGGGAGAGGCAATTGCCTGGCACCTGCAAGAAGTTATTGGCGGTGATAATGATCGCTACAAGCGTGTGGTATTTAACGAAATTACTAAAAAGGCGATTCGCGAGGCTTTTGAAAAGCCCGGAATGCTCAATACTAATCGCGTTGATGCTCAGCAAGCGCGCCGTTTCCTCGATCGCGTGGTTGGCTTTATGGTCTCGCCACTGCTGTGGGAAAAAGTCGGCCGCGGTCTATCTGCCGGTCGTGTTCAATCCGTTGCGCTAAAAATGATTGTCGAGCGCGAGCGCGAGATTCGCGCTTTTATCCCTGAAGAATACTGGACTGTTCAAGCCGATCTTGAAGCCAATGCTGATCGCGATGCCGAAATGGCAGATCAAAATAAAATTCGCTTTGATGTTAAAAAACATCTTGGCAAAGCGTTCCGTCCAGTCAATAAGGCACAGGCCGATACCGCATTGGCGGCACTAAATGCCGCGGATTACAGCGTTACCAAGCGCGAAGATAAGCCGACCTCATCAAAACCATCTGCCCCCTTTATCACCTCGACTCTACAGCAAGCCGCGAGCACGCGCCTTGGCTTTGGGGTTAAGAAAACCATGATGATGGCCCAGCGCCTCTACGAAGCTGGCTATATCACCTATATGCGAACTGACTCGACCAATCTCAGTGAAGATGCGGTCAGTGCCTGTCGTGAATATATTAAAGTCCGTCACGGTGATCGCTATCTGCCCGACGAGCCCAAGGTTTATGGTAGCAAGTCTGGTGCTCAGGAAGCTCACGAAGCGATCCGTCCATCCAATATTGATATAGCGCCCGGCAGCCTCGGCGATATGGAAGTTGATGCGCGCAAACTGTACCAGCTGATCTGGCAACAGTTTGTCGCCTGTCAAATGCCCCCAGCACAGTTTACCGCTACATCTATTACTGTGACTGCCGGTGACTATGAAATGGTCGCCAAAGGTCGTGTAACTCGCTTTGATGGCTATCTGGCAGTGATGCCCGCCAGTCGCAAGAATGATGATGACGGCGAACTGCCCGATTTGCAGAAGGGCGACAAGATGGATCTGCTGGTGCTGGTACCTCAGCAGCACTTCACCAAGCCTATTGCGCGCTTCTCTGAAGCGTCACTGGTCAAAGAGTTGGAAAAACGTGGTATTGGTCGACCCTCCACCTACGCAGCCATTATTTCTACCATTCAGGATCGCGGCTATGTGCGCATTGAGAACAAGCGTATCTTTGCGGAAAAGATCGGCGATATTGTCACCGACCGTCTCGCCGAGAATTTCACCGACCTGATGGATTATGGCTTTACCGCCACCATGGAAGAGCATCTCGATGAGATTGCCAACGGTACTCTCAAATGGAAAGACCTGCTCAATCGTTTTTATCGCGCCTTTAGCGAGAAGGTTGAAACGGCAAAAGTAGCCGATGCCGGGATGCGTCCAAACTCCCCAACCGAGACCGATATACCCTGTTCTCTGTGCGGCCGTCCGATGATGATTCGCACCGCTGGTACCGGCGTATTCCTTGGTTGTTCAGGCTATGCCTTACCACCCAAAGAGCGTTGTAAAAACACCATCAACCTAACTGCCGGTGATGAAGCGGTTAATATTGATGAGGATGATGAGGCGGAATCCAAGCAGTTGATGCACAAGCATCGCTGTAAAATCTGTAACACCTCAATGGACAGCTATCTGATCGATGAAACACGCAAACTGCATGTCTGCGGTAACAATCCGGACTGTAACGGATTTGAAGTAGAAACCGGTCAGTACGTAATCAAAGGTTACGAAGGGCCAGTTATCGAATGCGACAAATGTTCTAGCGACATGCAATTAAAGACTGGACGTTTTGGTAAATATTTTGGCTGCACCGGTGAGATAAAGCCAGGCGAACCCTGTAAAAATACCCGCAAATTACTGCGCAGTGGCGAAGCGGCTCCACCAAAGGTTGATCCGATTGCAATGCCTGAACTGCGTTGCCTGAAGGTAGATGATCACTATGTGCTGCGCGATGGCGCGTCGGGTATTTTCCTCGCTGCCAGTCAGTTTCCAAAGCATCGTGAAACTCGTGCGCCGACCGTTCAAGAGCTGTTGCCCTACAAAGACCAGATTGATAAAAAGTATCAGTTCCTGCTAAAAGCACCGCAGACAGACCCCGATGGCCTGCCGACAATTGTGCGTTACAGCAGAAAGACCAAAGAGCAGTATGTGCGAACTGAAAACGACGGCAAACCCTCTGGCTGGAGTGCTTTTTATAGCAAAGGCAAGTGGGTTGCTACTGAAAAGGGTAGCAAGTAAGCCGGTGGTTTCATCTTACCTTTCAGCGGTTAATCAAAAGCTGTTGTTTGCGCGACAGCTTTTGTCACAGGCAAGCGCTCAAAAAAACCAGCAACAGGGCGCAGTATTTACCCAATCGGTCGCTGTGCAGTTACATCAGGCTTGGTTGTGGCACTGTCGCTGTGTTGCCGAAACCTACAAGTTGCAGGAGCTCGATTCGGTCAATTGCGGCAATACACTGGTTGAATTGTTAGCCGCGCAGGGCAAGACCCCTGGTGAAGCGACTGAGCTGCAAAACCTGCAGAATGATCCGCAATCTTGGCTTAGCGAACTGCTTAAAGCCCATCATCATATTTATCAATTACCGACTATCCGCAAGGCCGAGATGGATGTGGATCGGTTGCCAATATTTTCTCTCGATGCCCCAGCAGTGGTCGATTGGAGTCTTGAACGCGCCCAGTTATGGCTGAAAAACATGCAGGAACTGGTTGAGAGACAGCGCGAGATGATGGTCGAGTTTTAAGAATCTTTAGGCAAATGGTTAACAGGCTTTGCCGCAACTGCTAGAATATCCCCTTATTAACAATTCATTGTTAGTCCCCGATATTGAAATACTGAGTAAATTATTTATGCCCCTTGCAGAATTTGAATTAGTTATGTTGGAAAGTGGTGAAGTTGCCCTGCAGCGCCCCGGTTCCGACGAGACACTGGTGCGCATTAACTTCGCCCCTGAAGTGATGAGCTATCTCGACGGCAGACATATTGAAGTGGCAAAATCGATGATGGATGCTGGACTGCAAAAAGCCTTTGATGTGGGTGAAGAGCAGGTTCCTCAGGCCGAGGGTGCAGAGCCCAAAGTTCACACTCTTCACTAAGTGAACAAACTTTAATCTGTATAAACCTTTTTCTGTAAAAGTCATTTTTGAACAAGACTTTATGTCTGAAATTTTAAGGCGCTGATTAAAATGATCTCCGACGATATCCTCAAACACCTAAGCGAACAACGCAAAATTAGCAGCTACAGGCAGCACCTTTTTCTGTGCACCGCGGGTAAATGCGCATCGCAAGAGTCGGCAGATGAGTCATGGGATTTTTTAAAGCGTCGTATTAAAGAACTCGAACTTTACGATGTGGAGGAGGGGGTCTATAGATCCAAGGCCGACTGTCTGCGTATCTGTGCGCAGGGTCCTATCATGGTCAGCTATCCCGATGGCACCTGGTATCACAGCTGCACACCAGAGGTTATTGAGCGTATTCTGCAAGAGCATGTTATTGGCGGCAGAGTGGTTGCAGAATACAGTTTCGCAACCAATCCCATGCAGCATTAATTTGCTAAAGCGCTACATTCCTACTCGAACCACACCCACCGCAAGACCTTCAATTGAAAATTCCTGTGCGCGTAAATCGACGACTATAGGCGAGTATTGGCGGTTCTCCGGCAGCAGCTGTATCTCATGTTTGCGGCTGGTGTGCTTGAGTCTCTTTACGGTTACCTCACCATCAACTCGCGCTACCACAATCTGTTGATTTTCAGCCGTGGGTTGCTGATGAACAGCCAGCAGGTCACCATCCATAATGCCGACATCCATCATGCTCTGTCCCTGCACACGCAAAAAGTAATCGGCGTGGGGCTGGAAGGTACTTGAAGGAACCTCCTGATAATCTTCAATATGCTGCTCGGATAAAATTGGCTCGCCGGCGGCAACGCAGCCAACAATCGGGATGCCTGAAAACTGCTCGACAATACGAATGCCTCTCGAGGCACCGGGAATCATCTCGATAACGCCTTTGCGAGCCAGCGCGCGCAGGTGATCTTCAGCGGCGTTAGCCGAGCGGAAACCAAGCTGCTGAGCAATCTCGGCACGAGTTGGTGGGTAGCCGGTCTCATCGAGATTGTCGCGGATCAAATCAAAAATTTGTTGTTGTCGGGCAGTTAGACGTTCCATAGGGATTTCCTCTAAACAGTTAACTGTAATTATATACAGTAATCTTTATATCGCAAGTTAAACTATATTTAAGGTAAACAATAGGAATTTTTATGCTTGAATCAAAGGTGCAAGAAGCTTGGAGAGTGTTACGTATTCAGTCTGAATTAGTTGATGGCACAGAAAAATTACTTAAACTTGGCGCCGCGGTAACTGTCTTTGGTGGCGCCAGATTGGATGAAGGTAATCGATACTATCGCCAGGCAGAGGAGTTGGGCAGACTTTTGGGTGAGCAGCGAATACCGGTGATCACCGGTGGCGGTCCAGGCATTATGGAGGGCGCTAATCGTGGTTGCTACGCCACACCGACCCCATCAGTGGGTTTAAATATTGATCTACCTTTTGAGCAGGCACCCAATCCCTATCAGGATATGGGGCTCGATTTCCGTTATTTCTTTGTGCGTAAATATCTCTTTGTTAAGCATGCCGTCGGCTTTGTTATTTTCCCCGGGGGTTATGGCACTCTCGATGAGCTATTTGAAGCGCTGACTCTGGTTCAAACCCGCAAGGTCGAGGCATTTCCAATTATTCTTGTCGGCAGTTCGTTTTGGAGTGGCCTTATTGAATGGATGCAACAGCGGATGGTAGCTGAGGGTTGTCTCTCGGAATCCGAACTCAATCTTTTTGAAATAGTCGATGATGCCGCTGAGGCCGCCAATATTATCATGCGCCATATCCGTATGAGCGAAGCCGGAGAGCTTGAAGAGCCCTCGTGACACCGCTAGAAATAAGCAGTGCCACCAGTGGCAGCACTGCTTCAGTTGGTATTGCTAGAATTCATCCCAGCCAAATAGATAATCAGCGGATTCAATAGCGTCCATTGTACCGCTGTCTGGATTGGGCATAACGATACTGTCGCTATTGCCACCAGCTCTACCGAGCATTCGAGAATCTTTGCCAAGGCCAATTGCACTGCGCCAATCCTCTGGTGCCCGTGCCGGAACCACAACCATCTGCGTCCAGTTATCGAAGCTTATTACATCCAAATCGCTGTTTTCATCACTATTTTCATAGCCGGGATCGGCATAGCGAATATCAATAAGCGTTGAATATTCATCAACTGCAATCACTTCAAAGAGTCTGTTTTCAGTTATATTTTGGTACCACTGATTGATAGTAGGAACACTTTTACCCATGTTTCACCTCCTTCTCAAAACTGAAAATATCACTTTATCAATCGCAGTGCATGGTGCCGATTTTTGTGTTTTGTAACCTAGTTGCAAGAATAAGCAAAAGCTCTGGTTGAGGTCTTCCTGATAACTAACTGGAAAATAAAAGGATAATTTTTAACTTTGGTTAAGTATTTTTCGGGTAAAATTTCTTTATGGAATAGCGCGGCTTTGTGAAAGAATAAACTTGTCTAAAAACCGCTGAATTTTTTATTCGGCTTATTCAAGCGCTGACGTCTGTAACTGTGACTGGAAAAATGCAATGACCAACAAATTACATGGACGGCTAATGCTCGATCTGGCCTCTACCTCATTGGCCGACGACGAGCCGGCACTCTTAAACAGCCCGCAGGTGGGCGGCGTTATCCTCTTTGCGCGCAATGTGGAGAGCCGTCAACAGGTTGAGGCTCTGGTTGCGCAGATTAGAGCAGTAGCACCGCACCTGTTGATTGCCGTTGATCAAGAGGGCGGTCGGGTACGCAGATTTCGTGAGGGTTTTAGTGCCTTACCGGCGATGCAGCAGCTCGGTGATCTCTGTTTAAGGGATAGAGAAACTGGGCTGGCCCTGAGTCGTGACACTGGTTGGTTAATGGCTGCTGAAGTGATTGCCTGTGGGCTAGATATTAGCTTTGCTCCAGTGCTGGATGTTGATCGCGATACCAGCAGCATTATTGGTGATAGAGCATTCTCGGATCAGCCGCAGTTGGTTATCGATGTCGCGGCTGCATTTATCCACGGTATGAACGAAGCCGGAATGGCGGCGACCGGAAAGCATTTTCCCGGTCATGGCGGGATCTTTGCCGACAGCCACCTTGAGGCACCGGTGGATCAGCGTGATTGGCAACAGCTCTGGGAGCACGACCTCAAGCCATTTGTGGCGCTCTGCCCAAAGCTTGGCGGCATTATGCCGGCGCATATAACCTTTCCCACTATCGATCCTGAATCGGTGGGCTTTTCACCTTTTTGGCTGCGCCAGATACTGCGTGACAAACTCGGTTTTAACGGGGTGATCTTTAGTGATGACCTCGCCATGAAGGGCGCTGATGTCGCCGGTGGCTATCAACGCAAAGCCGAGCTTGCCCTAAATGCCGGTTGCGATATGATTTTGGTCTGCAATGACCGCAGCGGCGCGCTTGAGGTTTTGGACTATATGACCGAAAAGCAAATCTCTGGCAGTGAAAGAATAGCGGCTATGCACAGAACAAAATCTGTCGCTTGGCGCGAACTAGAGAATGATGCGCGAAGAATTGATACCATAGCGCGTCTAAAAACATTAATAAGTCTTAAATAATAGGTTAAAAGATGGGCAAAATAGAAAGCTGGTTGGTCAATTTAACAGGTGAGCAATATCTCTGGATGCTTGAGTTATTTCTTATTGTGGTTGTCGCCCTAAGTCTCGGCTATGTTGTTAATCGGATTATCGACAAGCTCGAAGTGCACACCGCAAAAACCACGACCGTCTGGGACGATGCCTTGATCGAAGCCTGTCGCAAACCCTTGATATGGCTGGTGTGGATTCTCGGTATCAACTTTGCCGCTGGCATTGCCGCGCAAAAGATGGATTCCGGTCTCTATACTCTGGTTGACCCGGTCAATCGCATTGCCTTTATATTATTG
>Ga0209119_1001524_pt1 | contig 22535 bp, 19 predicted proteins | sample COG_03_FD_184747 | JGI IMG/M metagenome (GOLD analysis project Ga0209119, IMG submission 184747) | Pelagic Microbial community sample from North Sea - COGITO 998_met_03 (SPAdes) (version 2) | ecosystem: Environmental > Aquatic > Marine > Neritic zone/Coastal water | place: Helgoland, sampling... | reverse complement strand
CGGCGAGAGCCAGAGGCCGATTACTTCCCAATTGCCTTGATGGGGAATAATTAGCAGGGTGCCAGGGTCAGCGGCCAGGGATTCCTGCAGCAAGTCCATGCCTTCGACGGAGAGTATCTTGGTTTGTAACCAAGCGTTTGAGCTACTCCAGACCCGGGGTGTTTCGAAAAAGGCCTGTCCCAGCTGCAGCATGCGCTGCTGACAGAGCTGTTCAATGGCGTCCGGCGAAAGCTCTGGATAGCAGAGCGTCAAATTGACTCGCGAAATATGCACAGGCGTTAGCTTTAAGGTATAGATTAAACGACCCACACCACGGCCCAGGGCGCGGCTGAGCACCAGCGGCAGAAAAGCGAAGCTACGCAACAGCAATACTAGAATAGAGTTTTTCAATACTGTTGCTTAACCTCGCGCCGATAGTCGTGCTGGTTGTTAGCTTTTTAAGAGCTGCTCCACTAGCACATAACCAATAAAGTTTTTTATCAAAGCGTTTATTTAAATGCTTTTAATTAAACGCTTTTAATTAAGCGCTTTGAGTTAAACGCTCTTAACTAAAGCTTAGCCATCAGCTCATCGCGCAAATAGGCGCGCAGATCTTCGCCGATTTCGCCATGTAATAAGCCCAGTTCTATATTGGCCTTAAGTAGACCCATCTTGCTGCCACAGTCATATCTGGTGCCGGCGTATTCATAGGCCAACACCTGCTCTTCGGTGAGCAGCGTCTGGATTGCGTCGGTGAGCTGAAACTCGCCGCCGGCACCAGGCTTTAGGTTAGCCAAATGCTTAAAGATTTGCGGGGTGAAAATATAGCGACCGGTAACACCCATATCCGAGGGCGCATCTTCGAATTTTGGCTTTTCAACAATTTTGTCCAGCAGATGAACTCGGTCAGCCTGACGCTGGCCACTTATTACGCCATAGGCGGAGATCTCTGGTCCCGGGACTTTCTGCACGGCGATAACCGAGCTTTTGTAAAATTCGTATTGCTCAACCATCTGTCGAACAGCGCCTTTCTCACCGTGAATAAGGTCGTCGGCAAGAATCACCGCAAAGGGCTCATCGCCAATCAGGTGGGCAGCGGTTAATACAGCATGGCCAAGACCCAGGGCTTCGTTCTGGCGGATATAGGTACAGCTAACACCTTTGGGAACTATGTTTTGGGCTATGTGCAGAAGCTTGGTTTTATTGTTCTTTTCCAGTTCATGTTCCAGCTCGTAAGCTTTGTCGAAGTGATCGGCGATACTGCGCTTGTTGCGCCCGGTGATAAAAATCATCTCGGTAATACCGGCTTCTATTGCCTCCTCAACCGCGTACTGGATTAATGGCTTGTCGACGACCGGCAACATCTCCTTCGGGTTGGCCTTGGTGGCGGGCAGAAAACGTGTGCCCATACCGGCTACTGGAAATACTGCTTTGCGAACCTTTTCGCCGTGTCGTACATGTACCATTGAATCCCTTCCTCTGAAGAATATCGATGCTTGCTATGCAGGTTATTCCTGCCGCCTGGTTAGTGGCGGGTATTATATCCATAACTGATTGGAATTCGGGGACTTTAATTAGGGCTTTAGCCCCCTTCCGCCCTTTCTTTATTGAGCTGCCGCCCTATAATTGCCCATTCGCGATAAATTTCACCTTTTAACTGTTCATCAGACCTGCAGGTATTCACCTTGAGCAATGTCAGCACGCCCCCTGAAACTTTTCAGGAGCTAATTATCAGACTGCAACAATACTGGGCTGACCAGGGTTGTGTAGTGCTTCAACCTCTGGACATGGAAGTGGGTGCTGGCACCTTTCATCCGGCGACGTTTTTGCGCGCTATCGGCCCAGAGAATTGGAACAGCGCCTATGTTCAAGGCTGCCGCCGGCCCACAGACGGTCGCTATGGTGAAAACCCCAATCGTCTGCAGCATTACTACCAGTTTCAGGTGGCCATGAAACCTTCGCCACCAGAGTTTCAAGAACTCTATCTGGGCTCGCTGCGCTCTCTGGGAATAGATACTCAGGTTCACGATGTGCGCTTTGTTGAAGATAACTGGGAATCGCCGACCCTCGGCGCTTGGGGAATCGGCTGGGAAGTCTGGCTCAACGGTATGGAAATTACCCAGTTCACCTATTTCCAGCAAGCTGGCGGCCTCGAGTGCTATCCGGTCACCGGCGAAATTGCCTATGGCCTTGAGCGCATTGCTATGTACCTTCAGGGTGTCGACAGTATTTATGATTTGATCTGGGCCCATGGGCCACAGGGCGACGTCACCTACGGCGATGTGTTTCATCAAAACGAAGTTGAGATGTCGACGTTTAATTTTGAGCATGCAGATGTTGATGCGCTGTTTGCCCAGTTTGATCAGTATGAAAAAGACAGTATGAAACTTGCGGAGGCCAGCTTGCCCCTGCCCGCCTATGAGATGGTCATGAAAGCCTCTCATGTGTTTAACCTACTCGATGCCCGCCATGCAATTTCGGTGACCGAGCGTCAGCGCTATATTCTGCGCGTGCGCACCTTGTCTCGCGCTGTTGCTCAGGGCTATTTTGATTCACGTTTAGCGCTGGGCTTCCCCCTCGCCGATAGTGATCTTGCCGAAGAAGTGATTGCGCGCGTCGCCTCAGAAAAGGCCCAGGAGCTGGCCAAGCAGGAACGAGCCAAAAATAAAGCGGGAGCCGCGAAGTGAGCAAAGATTTTTTAGTTGAAATTGGCACTGAAGAGCTGCCCCCGAAAGTACTGCGCCAGCTTTCCGAGACCTTTGCCAACGGCATTGCTCAGCGCCTTAAGGACCAGCAGCTCAGTTTCAGCCAGATGACAGCCTATGCTGCACCAAGGCGTCTGGCAGTGTTGATCACCGATCTTGACGAGCAAACTCCAGACCAAGATATTGTAAGCTGGGGCCCGCCGCTAAAGGTCGCCTTCGATGCTGAAGGCCAACCGACCAAGGCTGCCGAAGCCTTTGCCAGAAAGAATGGCCTTGAAGTTGGGTCTCTGGCTGAGTTGGTGGACAACGACGGCCAGCAGGACAAGCTCTGTGTGCGGCAAAGTGTTGCAGGGAGCAGTACTGAGACCCTCTTAGGTGAAACCATCAATCAGTCTCTGGCTGCCCTGCCGATCCCCAAGCCGATGCGCTGGGGTCGCAGCCGTCAAGAATTTGTCCGACCGGTGCAATGGGCTGTAGTGCTGTTTGGCAATCACACAGTAGCCATTGATATTCTCGGTGTGACCAGCGGCAATCAGAGTCGGGGCCACCGTTTTCACAGCAGTGGCGATATTGAAATCACCTCTCCTGCCAATTACCGCGATGCGCTTTACGACGCTTTCGTTATGGTAGATTTTGCTGAGCGTCGCGAGTTAATTCGTCGCGGTGTGGTGGCCGCGGCAGAGACGGCCAATGGCCAAGCTGTGATTGATGAAAATTTACTCGAGGAAGTCACCTCATTAAATGAGTGGCCAGTGCCATTAATGGGTCGCTTTGAGGAACATTTTTTAGCAGTTCCGGCTGAGGCCTTAGTCTCATCAATGGCCCAACATCAGAAATATTTTCATGTGGTGGATGGCAATAATCAACTTCTGCCGCTGTTTATCACTGTTGCCAACATTGCCAGTTCAGATCCACAGCAGGTGATCAGTGGCAATGAGCGAGTCATTCGTCCACGGCTTGCGGATGCGGCGTTCTTTTACAAAACCGATTTAAAAACCACACTTGAGGCACGGCGCGAGTCTCTGCGTAACATTGTCTTCCAATCCAAGCTTGGCACTATTTATGACAAGACTGTCCGAGTCAGCGAGCTAGCAAAGATCTTGGCACCCCTTGTCGGAGCCGACGTTGCCCTAGCTGGTCGCGCGGGGGAGCTGTGCAAGTCAGATCTAGTGACCGAAATGGTTGGTGAGTTCGACGACCTGCAAGGTGTTATGGGGCGCTATTACGCACTCAATGATGGTGAAGATCCGGTGGTTGCGGAAGCTTTGTTAGAGCAGTATCTGCCACGCTTTGCCGGCGATGCCATTCCAGCCAGCAGCACCGGCGCGGCTCTGGCTCTGGCGGACCGTTTGGATACCCTGGTGGGGATCTTTAGTATTGGCCAGCAGCCCTCAGGGTCACGGGATCCATTTGCCCTAAGACGAGCCAGTCTGGGTATATTGCGCATTATTATTGAGCGCAATATAGATATAGATCTAAAGCTAGCAATCGCAGGAGCAGCGCAACAGTTAGCTCTCAAAGAGACACCAGATGGCAATAATGAGCAAGTACTTACTTACGTTATTGAGCGCTTAAAAGCTTGGTATCGTGACGAAAAAATAACACCTGAGGTTTTCGCGTCAGTAGCGGTTATGGGACTGTCAAACCCCCTGGATATAGATGCCCGGGTCAAGGCGGTGGATGAGTTTTCCCGTGCACCGGAGGCGGTAGCGTTGGCGTCGGCCAATAAGCGCGTACTGAATATCTTGGTTAAACAGGGCGAGTCCAGTGTTGCAGATAAGGTTGATCACAGCTTATTTGAAGATCCAGCAGAGACCCAGCTAGCAGCAGATATTAATCGCCTAAGCTTGCTGATTGCGCCATTGGTGGAACAGCGCGACTATATGGGTGTGCTCGCCGCTCTGGCAACATTGCGTGAGCCGGTAGATAACTTTTTTGATGCGGTTTTGGTGATGGCGGATGACTTGGAGGTTCGCGCTAACCGATTGGCTCTGCTTCAGAGCCTGCGCCAGTTGTTTTTAAATGTTGCGGATATTTCACACCTGGTAGTGAGTAAGTAATATTCTGTTTGCCAGCAATAGATAGCGCAGTAATAGATAGCAGTAAGCGAATTCAGCAGCGGGGAGTGCTAATGAGCAGTGTCAATGGAATGATGAAACTATGGCAGGGGGTAAGAGCCTTTGTGTTTTATGTGGGGCTAGTGGTGTTAGTTCTGCTGATGCTTCTGGCGCTTTGCTTAGTGGGGTTTTTGCCGTTTCGTTACCGCCAGCTCTGCGTCACCTCTGGCAACAGAGTATTAATGCTCTGGCTGCGCCTGATCTGTGGCGTCAAGATTCACGTCCGCGGCCTCGACAATATTCCCGCCAATGCCTGCGTGGTGCTAAGTAACCACCAAAGTACCTGGGAAACCTTTTATCTTCAGTATCTGTTTATTCCCGCCAGCGTGATTCTTAAACGCGAGCTTCTGTGGATCCCATTCTTTGGCTGGGGGCTCTATTTTATGCGCGCCATCGCGATCAAGCGGTCCAACCCCGGTGGTGCCATTCGCCAGGTATTAAAGCAGGGTAAGCAGCGCTTAACCCAGGGGATTAATGTGATTATTTTCCCCGAGGGAACCCGTGTTCGCACCCCAGAACTGGGTAACTTTATGACCAGTGGTGCGGCGCTGGCTAAAGCCGCTGGAGTTCAGCTGCTGCCGGTGCGTCACGACGCAGGGCACTGCTGGCCGGCGGCCAGTTGGCTGAAAACACCTGGAACCATTAATCTGGTGATAGGGCCGCCCATGGATACCAGCGAGGGCAATCCTCGCGAGTTGACCGAGCAGGCTCGCCAGTGGATAGACAGTGCGCTGTAATCCCTTAAAGAAACCATAAGGCAGCTATCACAGCTGAACCTGGGTTCTGGGTTCAGCTGACAAAAAAACGCCGCCCAGTGATACTAGGCGGCGTTTTCGTATTACGGCTTTAAGCGCCAGGCCCTTAATTAAGCGACCAACGGCCTGAATAACACCCAGATCAAACGTCGAGATTTACTACCGATAGCGCATTGGTTTCAATAAAGTCGCGACGCGGCTCAACCTGATCGCCCATCAAGGTAGTGAACATCTGATCCGCGGCAATCGCATCTTCAATAGTCACGCGCAACATACGTCGGGCATCAGGATCCATAGTGGTGTCCCAGAGCTGGCCCGGGTTCATTTCACCCAGCCCCTTATAGCGCTGAGTACTAATGCCTCTGCGTGATTCGGCCATCAGCCAATCCAAAGCGTCAGTAAAGCTTTCAACCTGAGCATTGCGCTCGCCCCGCTGAACATAGGCACCCTCTTCTATGAGTCCCTGCAAGACCTCGCCAAGACCGGCAATGGCGCGATACTCATTGGCTGCAAATAATTCACGGCTCAACAGGTGATAGTTAGGGATGCCATGGGCGGTAATCTCAACCTTTGGCTGGAAGATATTGTGCTCAGTATCCTCCTCAACCAAGACCTTATAGCGATGAGTTCCACTATCCGAAGTTTCAAGCTTTTCCTGAAGATCGGCACACCAGACTGCAAGATCACCGGCATTTTCCAGAAGTTCCGCAGAAAACCTCTTTGTATAGACAAGCGCATGGAGGATTTCTTTAGGGTAAACCAGGGACATACGATCAATTAGGCCTATAACATGGCGGTACTTGCTGACCAGGTCCTCGAGGGCGGTGCCCTTAATACCGGGGGCCGTGGCATTGACGTATAGCGCAGCGTTTTCAAGCGCTTTAGCGGTTAAATACTCCAGCAGTGCATCGTCGTCCTTTACATATTTTTCACTCTTCCCGCGATTCACTTTATACAGCGGTGGCTGGGCGATAAAGATATGGCCCTGCTCAACTAGCTCGCGCATTTGGCGGAAGAAGAAGGTTAACAATAGAGTACGAATATGCGACCCATCCACATCCGCATCGGTCATGATAACCACGGTGTGATAACGCAATTTAGCAACATTGAATTCTTCAGTGCCTATGCCACAGCCCAGTGCTGTAATCAGAGTGCCAACTTCGGCACTGGAAAGCATTTTATCGAAGCGCGCCTTCTCAACATTGAGAATCTTGCCCTTGAGAGGAAGAATTGCCTGGGTGCGGCGATCACGGCCCTGTTTGGCAGATCCCCCTGCAGAATCTCCCTCCACTAGGTAAAGTTCGGACAGCGCAGGATCTTTTTCCTGACAGTCGGCGAGCTTGCCTGGGAGGCCAGCAATATCAAGCGCACCCTTTCGGCGAGTCATTTCACGAGCTTTTCGCGCCGCCTCGCGAGCGCGAGCAGCATCGATCATCTTATTGACAACGGCGCGGGCATCCTGAGGAAACTCCAGCAGGAACTCGGTAAATTTCTCACCCATTTCCTGCTCAACAGCGGTTTTAACCTCTGAGCTAACCAACTTGTCTTTGGTTTGTGACGAAAATTTTGGATCCGGCACTTTTACCGAGATAATTGCGGTGAGCCCCTCACGTGCGTCATCGCCAGTAGTGGCAACCTTTGCCTTGCCATTGATACCCTCTTTCTCAATATAGGTGTTGAGACCTCGGGTCAAGGCTGAGCGGAAACCGGCTAGGTGCGTGCCGCCATCGCGCTGGGGAATATTGTTGGTGTAACAGTGTATATTTTCCTGGAAGCCATCGTTCCACTGCAAGGCAACCTCAACACTGGTGCCATCTTCGCGATGGCTATTGAAGTGCATAACCTTATTAACAGTGGTTTTGTTAGTGTTGAGAAACTCAACAAAGGCTCTCAAGCCACCTTCATAGGCATAAACCTCTTCCTTGCCGCTGCGTTCGTCGGCTAAAACAATGCGCACACCGGAATTAAGGAACGACAATTCGCGCAGGCGTTTGGCCAAAATGTCGAAGTGGAATTTGATATTAGTGAAGGTGTCCACTGAGGGTACAAAGTGCACCTCTGTGCCGGAAACCTCTGTATCACCAACAATTTCAAGGGGGCCCTGTGGCTCTCCATGAGAGTAATGCTGCTCATGGACCTTTCCGCCGCGGCGAATCGTCAGACGCAGCGCAACCGATAGGGCATTAACCACGGAAACACCGACACCGTGTAGACCGCCAGAAACCTTATAGGAGTTATCATCGAACTTACCGCCAGCATGGAGTACGGTCATAATGACTTCTGCAGCAGACACGCCCTCTTCGTGCATCTCCGTAGGAATGCCGCGACCATTGTCAGAGACAGTGATGGATTCATCCTGATGAATGACGATTTTAATCTCGGAACAGTGGCCAGCTAGGGCCTCATCAATCGAGTTATCAACCACCTCAAACACCATATGGTGCAGACCGGTGCCATCGTCAGTATCGCCAATGTACATTCCCGGGCGCTTGCGCACTGCATCCAAGCCTTTTAGTACTTTAATACTGGAAGAATCGTAATTCTGTTCGTCAGTCATAAACTCTCTATTCCCGTTGTTTCATCAATCGAAGCCGCGCCATGTTCCATGTGGAACATCTTGTGGGGCATCTTTTCTACCAAACTCTCAAAATCTTGTTTATCCACGCCAGTAATGAAGTACTGGCACCCAAGATCATTCAGATAAGCAATCACCTGGCCTCTATGCTGATAGTCAAGTTCAGCGGGCAAATCATCTAAAAGGAACAGACAGGACTCACCGGACTTTTCCCTATAATGACTGGCCTGGGCTAACTTGAGCGCATAAACAAGGAGTTTTATCTGCCCTCTGGAAAGATGATCAGCCGCCGGCTGGCCATTAACCTTTATTCTTATATCAGCTCGGTGCGCACCATGATTTGTCGTCTTGGTGGCTATATCTCGAACCCGGTCCTGAACATAGACATCTTCAAGTGATCGACTATCATCCCAACCACAGTAGTACTCAAAGCTAACTTCACCAAGGCCGTGAAACGCGCCTAGGGCTCTTTTGATCTGCTTTCTGAGCTGGCCTAGGTAAGCTTGCCTATACTCGGTGATCTGCTCACAAAGAGGGATAAGTTCAGCTGTCCAGGTGCTCAACAAATCTTCGTCCATTCTACCATGTCGGAGCAGTTGATTGCGCTGTTTTAGCGTTTTTTGAAAACGCCTCCAGACCTCGGTGTAAGTATGTTCCACGTGGAACACACCCCAATCCAAAAACTGCCTGCGCTGCAACGGCCCGCCCTCAAGAAGCATAAAGCTATGGGCATCAATTAGCTGCAGTGGTAACTCAGAAACCAGCTGTACCGCGGACTGCAGGGATTGCCCATCTATACGGGCCTGAAACTGCCCCTTGGAGGTACGCTTGATGCCCAACTGATGGTTGGAGCCGCTCACCTCTCGATTAAGACGCGCAGACACGATTAACTCAGCGGCGTCATTGTTGACCACCACACGTAGATCACGATGACGGAAAGAGCGGCCGCGGCCGAGTAAATAGATAGATTCCAAGAGACTGGTTTTACCGCTGCCATTGGCCCCGTAGATAATATTGGCCTGAGGATGACAGGAAAGCTGGACAGCTTGCAGGTTGCGAACCTGAAATATATCCAGTTTTGATAGAAACATTAGTAAGCAGCGCCAGCTACCATAGAGAAGTAAACCAATACCCCTCTACAGTCGCATAGGCATAACGACGTAGACAGCAGACCCGTCAGCCGCATCTTCGACTAGGGCACTGCTACTGGAATCAGATAGGGTTAGCCTAACCGCATCACCTTTTAGAACATTGAGTACATCCAATAGATAACTGACATTGAAGCCAATCTCCAACTCATCCCCAGCATAGTCAACGCCAACTTCTTCTTCAGCCTCTTCCTGCTCCGGATTGTTAGCAACCATTTTGATTGCGCCATTGGACAACATGATGCGTACACCACGGTACTTTTCGTTGGAGAGAATAGCTGTGCGGCCAAAAGCCTGCTTCAGCTCGGCACGATTACCCTCCACTAATTTATCACCGCCCTTGGGCAATACGCGATCATAGTCTGGATAAGCGCCATCAACTAATTTGGACGTAAAACAGTAATCACTGCCATCTACCCGAATATGATTTGAACCCATGGCGACACGGACAACACCCTCATCAGCAACCAGGCGAGACAGCTCAATAACACCTTTGCGCGGCAGTATCGCCTTGGTTAATTCGGCTACCTCAATAGCGCACTCAGCATCACAGAGCGCCATACGATGACCGTCTGTGGCTACTGCGCGGAGTTTGTTGGCACTTACTTCCCAAAGCATACCGTTGAGATAATAGCGTACATCTTGCTGCGCCATGGCAAAGGAAGTAGCGTCGATAAGATTCTTTAAAATAACCCCAGCTATATCAAACTGAATGTTGTTTTCACCGTTATCCACAGAGGGAAACTCGTTGGCCGGCAGAGTCGCCAGCGTAAATCGACTGCGGCCACTTACCACCTGAGCCTTGCCGTCGCTACTGGAAAATTTGATATTCGCACCTTCAGGTAACGAACGGCAAATATCCAGCAACTTGCGCGCCGAAACAGTAACCTCTCCCGCCTCATCCGCACTAACAACCTCAGTATGTCCAATAATCTCAACTTCCAGATCAGTGCCGGTTACTGCTAAACGAGAGCCATCCAAGGTCAATAAAACATTCGACAGAATAGGCAGCGTCTGGCGCCTCTCTACAACACCGACCACTAACTGTAAGGGTTTGAGTAAAGCTTCACGGGAAAGGCTAAATTTCATGGTAAGGATTAATCTCCAGCACTGTTTAAGATATCTGTTAAAAGACGATTAAAGTCTATGTTACTAAATCTGCCTACGGGCCCTAGTTCTACAAGCGCCAACTCTACCAACGCTAAACTTATACACCTGTTAATTCGATAACGTGCGATAGAGATTCTTTAAATCCCGCTCAACATCCCTATCTGTACCCTCTAACTCTTTAACCTTGCGACAGGCGTGAAGCACAGTAGTATGGTCTCTACCACCAAAGGACTCGCCGATTTCCGGCAGACTATAGTTAGTCAGGTCCTTGGCTAATGCCATGGCAATTTGCCGCGGTCGAGCCACTGAGCGGCTGCGACGTTTCGAGAGCAAGTCAGACATTTTTAACTTAAAGTAGTCTGCCACCACTCGCTGAATATTGTCTATGGTAACCAGCTTATCCTGCAGCGCCAACAAGTCTTTCAAGGATTCTCGAATTAAATCTATATCTATAACGCGACCACTAAACTGAGCGTGAGCCATAACCCTCTTAAGGGCCCCTTCCAACTCACGAACATTGGAGCGAATACGCTGGGCAATAAAGAATGCCGCATCTCGGGACAGATCCATACCGGCCTGCTCTGCCTTATTGATCAGGATAGCCACTCGCGTCTCCAGCTCGGGGGGCTCAACCGCAACCGTTAATCCCCAGCCAAATCGCGACTTAAGGCGCTCTTCAACACCGTTGATTTCCTTTGGGTAGCGATCACAGGTCAAAATCATCTGCTGGCCGCGCTCCAGCAGAGCGTTATAAGTATGGAAAAACTCTTCCTGGCTGCGCTCTTTGCCAGCAAAAAACTGAATATCATCGATCAGCAGCGCATCCACTGAGCGATAAAATTGCTTAAACTCATCGATCGCCTTGAGCTGCAGCGCCTTGACCATATCAGCCACAAAGCGTTCCGAGTGCAGATAAACAATTTTCGCGTCGGGCTTACGCACCCTAAGAGCGTTACCCACCGCATGCATGAGATGCGTCTTACCCAGACCAACACCACCGTATATAAACAGTGGGTTATAGGAACCACCAGGGTTTTCTGCCACCTGCTGGGCAGCCGCTAACGCCAGCTGATTGGACTTGCCCTCAACAAAACTATCAAAGGTAAAGGCACTGTTGAGATTGCTTTTAAGGCTGTGTTCTGCGGCCGAAGTGATAATTGCCGGCGCTTGGATACGCTGAATAACCGGGGTCTCCTGAGGCACAAAACCGGAAGGCGACTGGTGCTCGGCAATCTGCTCAGAGGACGTCACAGCAGAGCGCATAGTGGGGTGGATGGCGGTACGGATGGCGGTAGCTCTACCAGGAGAGCTACCTTGAAAGGCTGGTGCCTTTTCTGCCTGGGCGACAACGGCTACAGCGCAGTGTCCAGCCTCGAACTGAGAAAACAGCTCTTCAATGCGAGTAAGAAACTTATTTTGTACCCAGTCTTCAATAAACCGGTTGGGGGCAATTAACTGAACTCGCTGAGACATAACTGCGCCATCAGCGTCATCAACAAACAATTGAGCCCGCAGAGGTCTAATCCAGGTATTAAACTGCTGCGCCGGCAGTTCATCGCTTAAATGTTTGAGACAACCAGCCCAAACCACTTCCAGCGCGCTTTCATCGATCAACTGTTCACCACCTGATAGGTTCAATGCGCCATGCCCTGCAATCGGGTTTACGCCAACTAATTTTGCTTCTTGATTCAAATGGAACCCCAAAACTACAAAGAGTAATTCAGAACCAGCGCCCTACTATCGATAGGGCGTTGCAACCACTCACCGTTCAATCCGATTACGGCACGCCGACAACGGATCCAATTTTATTATTATACTTTCTACCCAAAGCCCAAAGCCCAAAGCCCAAGACCCAGAAACCTGAGAGCCCAGCGCAACACTGCCTTTTTAACAGCCTCGGATTCTATACGCTTAAATAATATTTATCCACACCGAAAAAATGTGATTATTTCAGCAACAAATTATCAACTCTATATTTTTCAGCAGGTTACGGAATATCAAACTTATTTTTATTCACAGAGATAGAAATAAAAACTGGTTACTATTTGTACACCATCTGTGGATAACCTGTATATAACCAGTATAAAACCCGTGCGTAAGGCAGTTTCCCGGAGCCTGCCAGAGGCCTTGTCGACAATCGAAAATCGGGAAGGTGACTCGAGCAAAGAAATAGGTCACTTTCCAATACAGAACGACGAAAAGATATGGCCCAATAGATCATCGGAAGTAAATACCCCGGTAATTTCAGAGAGTTGAGTTTGCGCTAAACGAAGATCTTCGGCGAGCAATTCGCCAGCCCCGCTGCCGCTCAACTGCCTCTGCCCAACAACTACCAACTCAAGAGCCTTCTCTAGGGCGGCAAGATGACGACGGCGGGCAGAGAACAGACCTTCGCTACGCTCGTCAAAACCCATGCTGGACTGCAGAAAGCCCACCAGCTCATCGAGCCCGGTCTTGTGCTTTGCCGAGATAGCAAAACTATTCACCCGCTCGGACAGCCTTCCCGGGCGGTGACCGGACTCATCAATCTTGTTTAACACCAGAGATATAGGCTGTCTGGCAACACCAAAGCGGGCAAAATACTCTGGCCATATCGCCGTTAGATCCGGATCATCTGACTCATTGGCGTCCACTAAAAACAGCAGCTGATCAGCTTGCTCAATCTCTAGCCAGGCTCGCCTAATCCCCTCGAGCTCAATTTCATCATCACTGTCCCGCAACCCTGCGGTGTCCACTATATGCAGGGGCATGCCGTCCAAGGTTACGGTTTCACGAAGAACATCGCGGGTGGTGCCAGCCTTGGGGGTAACAATCGCCGCATCGCGACCAGCAAGGGCATTTAACAGACTCGACTTCCCGGCATTGGGTTTACCTGCCAGCACCACCGTCATACCGTCACGGAGCAGCGAACCTTGCTGTGCCTTACTCAGAGTATCTCTTAGATCATCACTTAACTGTTGGAGGTTTTGTGTCAGTCGCTCATCAGCGAGAAAGTCGATCTCCTCTTCAGGAAAATCAATTGCCGCCTCAACGTAGAGACGAATACTAATCAAGCGATTGACAAGTTCGTTTACCAGCCGTGAAAAGTCTCCCTGAAGGGAGCGAACTGCACAGCGTGCCGCCTGGATCGACGTCGCATCAATCAGATCAGCAATGGCCTCGGCCTGAGCCAGATCCAGCTTGTCGTTTAAAAATGCTCGCTCACTGAACTCTCCAGGTCTGGCCGGTCTAGCGCCCAACTCCACGCAACGCTGCACCAAAGCATCCAAAATCACAGGACCACCATGGCCTTGCAACTCTAAGACATGCTCGCCAGTAAAAGAGGCCGGTGCGGGAAAGTAGATTGCCACCCCTTCATCTAATACCTCGCCATTGGCACCGCTGAAATCAGTGAAGGTGGCCTGCCGCGGCAGCAGCTTCTTGCCAGTTATGGCTGCAGTGAAAGCGCTGATATCCGGCCCAGATATACGCACAATACCTACACCACCGCGCCCTGGCGCAGTAGCAATGGCAACAATACTATCTAAACTGTTTTGCACAAATACACCTCAAGAAACAGGCCGTTGAAAAAAGACCCCGATAAAAAAGGCCCTCGAGAGGGCCTTTAGTTTTATAGCTTAGTTATTTGTTAACTAACTATTAATTACCCAGTAATGCACAACCCTATTTTTTACCCGCTTTACTGGCGGCCGCAGACGCAGTGGCCAATTGCCGGTTGACATACCACTGCTGGAACATCGATAGCAGGTTGTTAACCGTCCAATAAAGCACCAATCCCGACGGGAAGATCATAAAGAAGAAGGTAAAGGCGATAGGCATAATTTTCATTACCATAGCCTGAGTGGGATCCGTAGGCATTGGCTGCAATTTCTGCATCAATAGCATACTGGCGCCCATTATTAACGGCAAAATAAAGTAGGGATCCTTAGCTGATAGATCGTCAATCCAGAAAATCCAGGGAGAGTGACGTATCTCAACACTCTCTAGCAACACCCAGTAGAGCGCCAAGAACACGGGCATCTGCAACAACATTGGGAAACAACCGCCCGCAGGATTGACCTTCTCTTTCTTGTATAGCCCCATCAATTCCTGAGACATCTTCTGGCGATCATCGCCATAGGTCTCTTTCAGACGCTCCATTTGCGGCTGTAGACTGCGCATTTTAGCCATAGAGCGCAAGCTCGCCGCTGACAGTGGGTAGAGAAGAATTTTAATCCCAATGGTCAGTAGAATAATCGACCAACCCCAGTTACCAACAACCGAGTGAATGAACTTCATCGCCGCAAAAATCGGCTTCGCCAGCATCCATAGGAAGCCATAATCCACAGTGAGATCTAGATATTCTGCCAGCTCTTCGAGCCTCGCCTGATCTTTGGGACCAACATAAAACTGCGCGGTGTATTCGCCGTAGGATCCAGGTGCAACCTGGATCTTCTCGCCGGTAAAGCCCATCAGGTAGACATCTTGCCCAGAGAGTTTGCGCAAGCTGAAATTGTTATTCTGGTCCCCAGGCGGAATCCAGGCACTGACAAAGTAGTGCTGAACCATGGCTACCCAGCCACCTTCAATACTGCTTTTAACCGTGCCATCCTCAATATCGGAAAAATCGTGTTTGGCGAAATTCTTATCCGCTTCTCTTAATGCAGCGCCTAAATAGGGCTGTATGCCACCACTGGATTCAACTAAGGGCTCGTGTGAATCGCGCTTAATTTGGCCATAGAAAGTCGCTTCCCAAGGCTCATAGCTACTATTGTTGATCAAGTAGCTAACACCAACAACATAGTCAGAGCGGCTAAAGGAGAAACGCTTGACCAATCTCGCGCCATTTTGATTCAGCGTCAGATCTACATTTAGAGTCGACTGGCTACCCTCGAAACCGAATGCGCTCGCAGATGCGGAGTAAACTCCCCGACCTTCTCGTGTATCAGTGCCGTTTTGACCAATCAAGCCGCTCTGAGCTATATATTCATTTTTCGAAGATCGGGTCAGCAGGGTGAAGGGTTCACCACCATCTTCAGCCATCTTGGTGAGATGGTTGAGTAGCTTTACTTGCACTATATCGCCACCCAGCGTGTCGATAGTTACTTCAATAGTATCTGTGGTTACGGTAACCAGTCGCGCATCGACGCGTTTCTCAACAACCACAACAGGGGCTTGGTCAAGCGACGGCAGCTCATCGGAAAGTTGGTTAGCCTGCTGTGTTTCAAGGGCCGGTAACTGAGATGGCTGCGGAATGGTTAACTCTGTTTCTTGCGGCGGAATCTGGCTCGCAGCGTTGTCTTGAAAATTGCTCCACTCGATAATGAGTAACCAAGCAACGAAACCAATAGCGGCGATATTTAGACTTTTCTTCCAATCCATTCGATTTATGACTCTGTATGATTATTGTTAGCGGAGATTGCTGTATCCGATTTACCAGAATGTTCTACCGGTAGTACCGGATCGTAACCCCCTGAATGGAAAGGCTGGCATTTTACTATTCTCAGCAGCGTAAGATAACCCCCCTTTACTACTCCAAAGCGACGAAATGCCTCTTCGGCATAAGTGGAGCAACTGGGGTGAAAGCGGCAATTAGACCCTAGAAGTGGGCTAATGGCGTATTGGTAAGCTTTTATCAGCCCTACTATTAATCCAACAGCCAACCTATGCATCGGGTTTACTCACTTTATCTAGGCGCGCGATCAGTCTACCCCAAGATTGCGTGATTAGGGTGGCCAATTCAGTGGAGGAAAGCTTACCGAGATCTTTTCTAGCGAGAAACACCAAATCAACGGCCACAGGAAGCTCAGTTAGACGGAAGGTCTCACGTACTACGCGTTTGATTTTATTCCGTGCAACAGCGGTGGGGACGTTTTTTTTGCCTATAACTAATCCCAATCGCGACGTTTCAGTGCCATTGGGTTCAGAGAGTATCAGAAGGTTGGGGTGAGCCACCCGAACGCTATTATTATCAAAAACCTCCTTATAGTCGGAGGATTTGAGCAAGCGCTTGTTTTTACCGAAGGCAGCTCCGGGCATAGGTAGCCCTGCAAGCACTTAAGCAGCTAGACGCTTGCGGCCTTTGGCGCGACGACGGTTCAAAACGGCACGGCCGCCAACAGTTGCCATACGAGCTCTAAAGCCATGAGTGCGCTTACGCTTAATTATGCTGGGTTGAAATGTTCTTTTCATAACGTCTAATCCGAAAAATAGCTAAAATTCACTTATGCCGCCTAGGCTACCCGTTGTTATCCAGGGTAGTAGTCGGTCAGGGCGCGGGAGTTTAATGAAAATCACCCCCCGATTCAATGCTTAATTGAAAAAACCCAGAAATTGCATATCCTCTTACCTTATACAGAGTAACAACAGAACTACCCCCAGACATCACACAGGATATCCTCAGCTTGTACTTACAAAATCATAGAGAAACCAGTAAACCAGCAAAATATTAGGCTTGAAATAGCAACCTGTGATTAACAGGTTGATAAAAAAAAGTTCTATCCACAGTAAACGTTTCTAAAACAACAAATTGAAAAACAGCTCTATTTCTATACACCGACATACACGAGCAATACAGCTAGAATCATTTCTCACTAACAGCCCCATACACCGAATTCTAATTCTAACCAACTGTTTCACTTGTTGTTTTTGTACTTATCCCCAAAAAAAGCCCGACCTAATAACAACAATAATAATCTCAATATACTCTATATATAAATAATTACTTAATAAGTTAATAAAACAAAGAACAAACAATCACAAAATAAAGTGATTAAATTTTAAGCATCCAGACGTATAATGGCCGACCTTTAATTTGCCGCTTGATTACGTTTATGAATTACCCCGATAGTTTCGATGTCATTGTAGTTGGTGGCGGCCATGCCGGCACTGAAGCCTGTCTGGCTGCTGCGCGCATGGGAAGTAAAACCCTGCTGTTAACCCACAACATTGAAACCCTGGGGCAGATGTCCTGTAACCCCGCGATAGGTGGCATTGGTAAGACTCATCTGGTCAAAGAAATTGATGCCCTCGGTGGCGCAATGGCCAAGGCCACAGATCTTGGCGGCATCCAGTTTAGAGTGCTGAACTCTCGCAAAGGCCCCGCAGTGCGCGCCACCCGAGCACAGGCTGACCGTGTTCTCTACAAAGCGGCGATCCTAGAGATACTTCAAAATCAGCAAAATCTCACCATTTTTCAGCAGGCCGTCGATGATCTTATTGTTGATGGGGATCGAGTGACTGGGGTGGTCACCCAAATGGGCTTAACCTTCAAGGCTAAGACCGTGGTGGTCACTGCTGGGACTTTTCTTGCTGGAAAAATCCATATTGGCATGGAGAATTATTCCGCTGGCCGCGCCGGAGATCCTCCAGCCCTAAGCCTATCCCAGCGCTTGCGATCGCTGCCGTTTCGCGTTGAGCGACTGAAAACTGGCACCCCTCCGCGAATCGATGCCCGCAGCGTCGACTTCACTCAGTTACCTGAGCAGTGGGGCGATCAACCAGAGCCGGTAATGTCATACCTGGGCTCGGTTGCCCAGCACCCAAAGCAAACCTGCTGTTGGATAACCTACACCAACAGTCAGACTCATGAAATTATCAAAAGCGGTATGGATAGATCGCCGCTCTACACTGGCGTGATTGACGGGGTTGGACCTAGATACTGCCCTTCGATCGAAGATAAAGTGGTGCGTTTTGCCGATAAAAACCAGCACCAGATATTTATTGAGCCTGAGGGGTTAAATACTTACGAGCTCTATCCCAACGGCATTTCTACCAGCCTGCCCTTCGACGTACAGCTGTCTCTGGTGCGCTCTATTGTGGGTTTTGAAAATGCCCATATCACCCGTCCCGGCTATGCTATCGAATACGATTATTTCAACCCTCAAGACCTGAAGTACTCGCTGGAAACCAAGGCGCTAGGGGGGCTGTTTTTTGCCGGTCAAATCAATGGTACAACCGGTTATGAAGAGGCAGCGGCACAGGGCTTGCTGGCGGGAACCAATGCGGCGCTTCAGGTTCAGGGTCGCGAGAGCTGGTGCCCCCGGCGCGACGAAGCCTATATTGGCGTTCTGGTCGATGACCTGATCACCATGGGCACCACAGAGCCCTACCGGATGTTCACCAGCCGTGCCGAATATCGTTTATTGCTGCGGGAAGATAATGCCGATATGCGCCTCACCGAAAAAGGCCGCGAGCTGGGTCTTGTGGATGACGATCGCTGGAAGCAATTTAGTGACAAGCGTGAAGCCATTGAGCTTGAGCGCCAGCGTCTAAAGAGTACTTGGATTCAACCTGCCAGCGACACTGCAGAAAAGCTCTCCGCCCACATTGAAAATAAACTCTCCCACGAGTACTCGCTGTTTGAGTTACTCAAGCGCCCTGAGATCGACTACAAGATTATCGGCTCGCTCTATCCGGATCATCAAGTGGAAAAAACGATCGCTGAGCAGGTGGAAATCGACGCTAAATATTCCGGCTACATCACTCGCCAGCAGGATGAGGTTAACCGTCTGCGGCGCCATGAGAAGACCCGTATTCCGGTTGATTTTAATTATCAGTCAATCAAAGGCCTGTCCAACGAGGTAAAGCAAAAGCTCTCTGAAGCCACACCTGAAACGCTGGCCAGAGCCAGCAGAATCCCCGGCGTTACTCCGGCCGCCATTTCGCTGTTAATTGTGCAGTTGAAAAAACATGCCGCTTAAATTACCCGCTGAACCTCATTTGGCTCCCATCCTTGAAGCCGGTATGCAACAGATGGAAGTAGAATACAGTTCTGAGCAGCGGGACATGCTGCTCGCCTATCTGCAGCTACTGATGACCTGGAACAAAGCCTACAATCTCACTGCCATTCGCGATCCTGGAGACATGATAAGGCTGCACCTGCTGGACAGCCTTGCGGTGTTGCCCCACATTTCCGGCAAGCGCTTAATTGATGTAGGGACCGGTGCAGGTTTACCTGGCATACCATTGGCGATTATGTGCCCGGAGCGAGATTTCACCTTGCTGGACAGCAATGGCAAAAAAACGCGATTTTTATTTCAGGCGCGCTGTGACCTAGGCTTGAGCAATCTCAAAGAGATCAATTCTCGGGTTGAAAATCACCAGCCTGTAGTGCCCTATGATGCAGTGTTAAGCCGTGCCTTTACCTCGGTCGCCGATATGGTGAATAAGTGCTCTCACCTATTGAGCCCTGAGGGTCTGTTTCTGGCAATGAAAGGCAAATTTCCGCAATCGGAGTTGAGTGAGGTTGGCAAAGACTATAAGGTCAACGCTTCACATACATTACAGGTGCCTGGTGTTGACGGTGAGCGTCACTTAATTGTGATCAGTCGCGACGTTCAGTGCACCAGTAACACAGCATAAAGGTTAGTTCAGTGCCGAGAATTATATCAATCGCAAACCAGAAAGGCGGCGTGGGTAAAACCACCACCAGCGTAAACTTGGCTGCCTCACTGGCAGCTTATAAGCAGCGCGTACTTTTGGTTGATCTGGATCCTCAGGGCAATAGCACCATGGGTGTTGGTATCAATAAACATCAATGCAAAACCAGTGTCTATCATGTGCTCACAGAGAAAGTCGCCATTGAAGATGCGATTGTTCCCTGCCCTAAAGCAAAAATTCACCTGTTACCCTCTAACGATGATCTGGTTGCAGCTGAAGTTGAGTTGATGCAAGAAATCGGTCGCGAGACTCGTCTGCGTCATGCGTTGAAGCGTGTCGCCAGTAACTACGATTACATTATTATCGACTGCCCGCCGTCGCTCAATATGCTCACAGTAAATGCAATGGTTGCCAGTGATGGCGTGATTATCCCCATGCAATGTGAGTACTATGCCCTTGAGGGTTTGTCGGCGCTCAACAATACAATCAAACAGATAGCTAAGCTGATCAACCCCAGTCTTCGTATCGAAGGCATTTTGCGCACCATGTATGACCCGCGCAACAGCCTAACCAATGCGGTCTCAGCTCAGCTGCGCAAATATTTTGGCAGTCGCGTCTACCGTGTGAGTATCCCGCGCAATATACGTCTCGCCGAGGCGCCAAGTCATGGTCTGCCAGCTCTGGCCTATGATCGAAACTCAAAAGGCTCGCTCGCCTATTTGGCTCTTGCAGGTGAAATTCTGCGCCAGGCCAAAGCTGAACCTGAGCAGCAACAATCCGCAACAGCAGGACAGTAGACCGATGGCGACAAAGAGACAGAGTTTAGGTAAGGGATTGGATGCATTACTTGGCATGACTGATGATACCAATTTTGACGCCTTCGATACCCCCACCTCAAGTGCTGCTGAGGGCCAGTTGCGGCAACTACCAGTAGAGCTTTTACAGCGAGGTAAATACCAGCCGCGTCGAGATATTAATGCGCAAGCCCTAGAAGAACTGGCCAATTCCATCCGCACTCAGGGAATTATGCAGCCCTTGGTGGTTCGCCAGCTGGCTGATGAGCAGTATGAAATTATTGCTGGAGAGCGACGCTGGCGCGCGGCGCAACAGGCTGGCCTAGATACTGTTCCGGTTATTATTCGCGAAGTGTCCGACGAAGCGGCCATCGCTATGGCGCTGATCGAAAATATTCAGCGCGAAGATTTAAATGCCATGGAAGAGAGTTTGGCGCTGCAGCGACTGCAGCAGGAGTTTCAACTTACCCAACAACAGGTTGCCGATGCAGTGGGAAAATCCCGCTCAGCGGTGACCAACCTTATACGCCTCACTAGCCTTGAGTTAGACGTTCAAAAGCTATTGGAGCGCGGCGACTTAGAGTTGGGTCACGCCAAATGTTTACTTGCCCTAGACGGTCCTGCCCAAGTCAATGCCGCGCGAACTGTGGCTGGCACTAGCATGACCGTGCGCCAGACCGAAGCATTGGTAAAAAAGCTCCAGGCTGGAGACGCTAGCGTCCCCCCCACTGTCGCACAGAGTAGTCCTGATATTAAGCGACTGGAGAATGATATCTCTGAAAAGATTGGCGTTCCGGTAATGATTCAGCACAGCGCCAAAGGTGCCGGCAAGCTTATTTTCAAGTACAGCAGTGTCGATGAGCTTGATGGAATTCTCGATCATCTCAAATAAGTTCACCCTAGAGATTACCTACCTAACCAATTTTCACCATATAGGCTCGATACCTTATTGAATATCGCTAGCACTATACCTATAATGCGCAGCCCTTGACGGCGGGCCAATTAGGCTTTGCCACAAGAGCAGCAAGAAAAGGTGTCGAAGAGATACGATGACGACCATTTCATTACCAGCGGTTAAGAAAGTCGCGCTCTATCAGTTAGCTCTATTGCTTCCTGCTTCAGCAGCACTGTTGGGGTGGAATATGCAGATAGCCTATTCGGTAATGCTTGGCGGTTTAATTCAGATTGTTCCGCAAGCTTGGTTTGCCCGACAGGCCTTTAGATTTGCAGGTGCCAGGCGAGTACAGTCGATTGTCAGTGCTATGTACTGGGGAGAGACGGGAAAAGTGGTGTTATCTGCGGTGTTGTTTACGGCAACTTTTTTGCTGGTCAGCCCGCTTAATGTCGGCGCGCTGTTTAGTAGCTTTGTGGTAATGATTTTGGTGCAGTGGTTTTTGGTTTTTACAATCTTAAAGCGCTAGGCACATAAATAAGTAACTCATACAAATACAGTAACGCTCGATTCAATATTGAGCAACAACCAGTTGAGAGACACAGATGGCAGGCGAAAACCCCGCAAGCACGACTGAGTATATTCAGCATCACCTTCAAAACCTAGTCTACGGAAATCATCCGGATACTGGCTGGGGCTTTGCGCACAGCTCTCAAGAAGCTGTAGAAATGGGCTTCTGGGCAATTCATGTGGATTCCATGGCCTGGTCAATCGGTTTGGGTTCGCTATTTTGCTGGATGTTCTTGCGAGCAGCGAAAAAAGCACACACTGGTGTTCCTGCTGGCTGGTTAAACTTTGTTGAAATGATTGTCGAGTTTATCGATGGTCAGGTAAAAGATAGTTTCCACGGCCGCAATAAAATGGTTGCACCATTGGCGCTGACCATATTCGTCTGGATCTTCCTGATGAACCTGATGGATTTGCTGCCGGTTGATTTGGTCCCGTCTCTGTTAGCCTTAACTGGCGTGCACTTCCAGAAAATTGTGCCCTCCACAGATCCCAACGTTACCTTGGGCATGGCCTTAGCCGTGTTTATTCTG
>Ga0209119_1001523_pt1 | contig 22545 bp, 20 predicted proteins | sample COG_03_FD_184747 | JGI IMG/M metagenome (GOLD analysis project Ga0209119, IMG submission 184747) | Pelagic Microbial community sample from North Sea - COGITO 998_met_03 (SPAdes) (version 2) | ecosystem: Environmental > Aquatic > Marine > Neritic zone/Coastal water | place: Helgoland, sampling... | reverse complement strand
TTGGTTTGCAACATTATGCATTAACCAAAATTTCTAGGAGGCAGTAGCCACTAAGAAGCCATTAAAAGCCATTAAAAGCCACTAAGGTAGCCGCTATGAAAAAATATGAATATAAAACTATAACGATTAAATTCAGGATTGGATTTTTTAAAAAAAGAACGCCTGATATATCAGGAATGCTAAACAGGGAAGGTGCGCAAGGCTGGAAGCTCAATCAAATGGTTTTGCCCGCAGCAACTTTTGGTGAGTCAGAGCAAATGATCGCCGTTTTAGAAAGAGAGATAGTTGCTTAACGCTAGCTCCCTTTAATAACTCGTAAAATATAATAATTCTACTTTACGTTTCTTACGTTTCTTACGTTTCTCTCTAGGTTTCTCTCTAGATTGCTCTCTAGGTTGTTTTATAGCCTGTTTCGTTGCTCTTTTTCGAATACGCTTTGAGGCTCAAGTTTTATCATCTTTGTTTGCTATTTTTCTTGAACTTCACTGCTGTCTGTAAGACACTGTCACACCATCACGGTTACCATCTTAATGTGCATCCTTTTATTGTGTTTGTTTGTCAGTTATTCGACGAGCAGGCCTGTTGTTTTATTGTAAAACGCCTCATTAGGTCAGTGTGAATCTAGCAAGCTTGAACCGATTAATAGATTCAATAAGCCGGTTTTAAACTACCAAAAAAGTTATAAGTAGATAGCGGGAGTCTTCTAGTGCGAGTATGGGCAGTAGCCAATCAAAAGGGCGGCGTTGGTAAAACAACCTCTACAGTGAGTCTTGGTGGCTTATTGGCCGAGCAGGGCCATAAGGTGTTGCTTATTGATCTCGATCCGCACGGTTCTTTAACCAGTTACTTTGGTTATGACCCCGATTCTTTAAGTGCTAGCAGCTACCAGTTATTTCAAGGCGAAGCTAATAAACGTGCCGATGATGTTTTGTCATTAGTCTCAGGTACTTCTGTACCAGGTTTGTCGATAATGCCAACCTCGCCAGCATTGGCAACGGTTGAGCGTCAGATGACAGGTAAGGATGGTATGGGGCTGCGCGTCAATAAAGCCTTACAATCTATCGATGGTACATTCGATTACGTGTTGCTTGATTGTCCGCCAGTTCTTGGCGTGCTGATGATTAACGCATTAGCCGCTTGTGAAAAGCTGATTGTGCCGGTACAAACCGAATTCTTAGCATTAAAAGGGTTAGAGCGTATGACCCGAACCATGCAAATGGTCCAAAAAGCACGTCCTCAGCCACTGTCGTTTACTGTGGTGCCTACCATGTTCGATCGCCGTACACAGGCTTCGGTATCTTCGTTGAATACCTTAAGAAAGCAATACAGTGAGCACTTGTGGCGTTCAGCGATTCCGGTTGATACAAAGCTTCGTGATGCCAGTAAATTGGGTAAGGTGCCTTCAGAGCATGATTCTGACTGTCGTGGTGTTAGGGCTTATCGTCAGTTGCTTAATCACTTGCTCGAAGAGCAAGTTCAAAGTGACAAAAAACTTACCGCTTAAACCATTGCTTAATTTTAAAGGTCTATAGACTATTTTGCGTCCCCAGGAAATCGCCTTACCCTCAAATGTTGATTCCGATTTAGCGGTAAAAGCTTATATCGAGTCGCTTTTGTTTGATGCCGATGTTGCCTTTGGTGCTGCTGTTGATGGCAGCTCTGATGGCAGCTCTGATGGTCAGGATGCTTCTGCTGCGACGTCTATAAATCCCTCTCCCATTAATACAGTTTCTATTCCTAGCGCTTTAGGCGCTGATGATCTTTCCGCTGATGCCTCTCATGTTAGTGCTAATGCTGACGTTGACGCTAAAGTAGATGCTTTATCAGATATTGATTTTGATGGCGGCTTAGATAATGGCTTAGATGGCGATTTAGATGATGGCCTAGACAGTCAGGCAGCTGCTGAGGCGACCAAGAACAATCCATTTTTAAAGCAGTTAGAGGCTGCGCAACGCCGAGGCCGCGCTAAATCAGCCGCTGGCGTTGGTGGCGAAAAGGTTGATAATCGGCCGGTGTGGGGTCGAGAAAACTTCCGTTGTTTGGCGTTTAATGTTGCGGGTTTAAAGTTAGCCGTGCCGGTTCAATTTATTGACGGTATGCAGCCATTAGATCTTGTTGCGGTAACGTCGCCCTTGGCGTCTTCTTCTGCTCCTAATGCTCTCGTTTTAGGTGAGATGAAGCTTGATAGAGGTGAGAATGCTAAGCCTGTTTGTGCTGTGCTCGATACGGCCAGGCTGGTTATGCCAGAGCGTTACGACAATGCTATGAAAGAGTCTTATCGTTATATTCTTACTCTTAAAAATTGCGACTGGTCTATTGCTGTCGATTCTATAGGCGGCGAAATTGGCTTGAGTCCGCAGAATGTTCGCTGGCGCAGTGAGCATACTCGTCGTGAATGGTTAGCAGGGACGGTAGTGGATAAAATGTGTGCCTTAATAGATATCGATCTTTTGAATCGGCAGATGATGGCCGATGCGATTCTTATTGAGGGTGATGCATGAGCCAATCTTCTTATTTATTACTATTAGCAACCGCTGTAGTGCTTTTGTTGGTCTTGATCGCTGGAGCGGCATTGCTGCGCCGGTATAAGCGAAGACTGGATATTATAAATGCTGAGCTGTTTCAGCTAAAACGCAGCTTGTCGATTTTTGATGATGGCGCTCAAGGTATTGGGCGACGCTTGGTCGAGGCGGAAAGGCAGCTTAAGTCTGTGGTGAGCGATCAGGTACAGTTTAAACAGCAGTCAAACAATCAATCTTATACGGATGCCGCGAGTCTGGTTGCGCAGGGTTTGTCTGTTGATGAGGTGGTTGAGCAAAGTGATTTGTCGCGTGCCGAAGTGGAGCTTATGGTGCTGCTGCGTGAAAGTGATCATCAGCCTGAGGGTGTTGCTTAGTTAACCTTTTTTCAATTTTTTGCCTTTTGCCTTTTGCTTTCTCTTTTCTCTTCTTTATTTCGTATTTTTTTTAATACGGCTTCTCTCCTATTTTATTGCCTTTAGGTTTTTTCATTTTGAGCCGCTGTTTAGCTCTTAGTTTTTTCGCCTGCAATTTGATTGTTTTTTGCTCTGTCGAGGCGCTTTGTACTATTGGCTGCGGGCATTACTTTTCTTTATAAGCGATTGAATGCTTTGATAAAAGTTCAGCTTATGATATAAAGACGCGCCTAATTTCTGGGAGCTCTCAGAAATAGGTGTTTTAGCTGTTTAAGAATGGCGCTTTGATTATTCATTAGAATGATTTGAAGAGTGATTTAATTCTTTAACTTTATTAGGCTAAATCATTGAAATATAAACTAATGTCACACACTTATCGGCACATTGCTCAGGGTGCTGGCGACACGAATTAAGCGTTTATCAATAGAAATTATATTGCTAGCCGAATAATTCAGTGGATGCTGGTTGGGTTAATGGGATGGGTGGAGGCTTAACCCGAACTACAGGAAATAAGATTATGACTACAACTGTTAGCATGCGTGAGCTGTTGCAAGCAGGTGTCCATTTCGGCCATCAAAGCCGTTACTGGAACCCTAAAATGGCGCCTTTTATCTTTGGTGCTCGCAACAAGATTCATATCATCAATTTAGAACAAACTGTTCCAGCCTTAAACGAAGCGTTAGCTTTTGTTGAGCGCTTGGCTGTGAGTAAGAATAAAATTTTATTTGTAGGCACTAAGCGTGCTGCAGGTAAAATCATCAAAGAAGAAGCAGAACGCTGCAATATGCCTTACGTTAGCCATCGCTGGTTAGGTGGTATGTTGACGAACTACAAAACGATTCGTGCTTCTATAAAACGCTACCGTGATTTGGCCGCTCAAGAAAAAGACGGCACTTTCGATATGCTTACTAAGAAAGAGGCGTTAATGCGTCGTCGGACTAAAGATAAGCTAGAGAAAAGCATTGGTGGTATCAAGGATATGGCTGGCTTGCCTGACGCATTATTTGTTGTCGATGTTGATCATGAGCGTATTGCCATTACTGAAGCGAACAAATTGGGTATTCCAGTTATTGGTATCGTTGATAGTAATAGTAATCCTGATGGCATTGATTACGTTATTCCAGGTAATGATGATGCTATTCGCGCGGTTAAACTTTACGTTAGCAGAATGGCTGATGCTTGTTTATCTACAGAAAGCGGCATTGCTGATTTGGTTGCTAAAGATGAGTTTGTAGAAGTTGCGGCTGAGCCTGCAGCAGAAGCAGCTGTTGAAGCGCCAGAAGCAAAAAAAGAAGACTAATTTAAGTCTTTGCAGATCGAGTAATAAGCATTTGAAAAAGGGAGCCTAGCTCCCTTTTTCAAAGTTTAACTCAGTGAAATTTTATTTAAGGTTTTGTTTGTGACCCTTGCTCTGTGTTAAAGCAGATGCAAAAAGTGCATAAACAAGATATCAACTGATTGGGAGAAATGAACGATGGCTCAAATTAAAGCGACCATGGTTAAAGAGCTGCGTGATAGAACCGGCTTAGGCATGATGGAATGTAAGAAAGCATTAACTGAAGCTGGCGGCGATATTGAAGCTGCTATTGAAGAGATGCGTAAATCAAGCGGCATGAAAGCGGCGAAAAAAGCAGGCCGTACTGCTGCTGAAGGCGCTGTAGCGGTTAAAGTGGCTGATGATCAAAGCGTAGGTGTTTTGGTTGAGGTTAACAGTGAAACTGATTTTGCTGCACGTGATGATAATTTCTTAGGCTTTGTTAGTGAAGTGGTTGAAGCGGTTTTTGCAAGCAAAAGCACTGACATTGAAAGTCTTTTAGCGGCAGGCTTAGAAACTAAGCGTGAAGCCTTGGTTCAAAAAATTGGCGAGAACATTTCTGTTCGTCGCGCAGTGGTTATTGAAGGTGCTAACGTTGGTGCTTATGTTCATGGCAACGGCAAAATTGCGGTGCTTACTAACTTAACCGCTGGTGATGAAGCGTTAGCTAAAGATGTTGCTATGCATGTTGCAGCGGTTAACCCTCAGGTGGCTAAACCTGAAGATATGCCTGCTGAGCTGCTTGAGAAAGAGCGTGCTATTTATATTGCACAAGCTGAAGATAGCGGCAAGCCAGCTGAAATCGTTGCTAAGATGGTTGAAGGGCGTGTACGTAAATTTTTAGCTGAGAGCTCATTGACTGAGCAGCCTTTTGTTAAAGACCCTGATTTAAAAATCGGTCAGTTGTTGAAAAATGCTGGCGCTGATATTAATGGTTTTACTCGCTTTGAAGTGGGTGAGGGTATTGAGGTTGAAGAAGTTGATTTTGCGGCTGAAGTTGCAGCCCAGGTAAAACAAACATCCTAGTGGGTGTTATTGAAAAAGGGCGCTTAGCGCCCTTTTTTGTATCTATTCGTTGTGTACTGGCCAAGCTTTGGTTAGTCTGTTTCTAACGCAATATCTGTTTAACGCTATGGTGGGAGCCTTTCTATGTCTACTGCGACAAATGACAAAAAATACAAACGAATATTGCTTAAATTAAGCGGTGAGGCATTACAAGGTTCGGGTAACTTTGGTATTGATCCGCGCGTCTTAGATCGCATGGCCTTAGAGATTGGTCAGCTGGTTGGTATTGGTGTGCAAGTGGGTTTGGTTATTGGTGGCGGTAATTTGTTTCGTGGTGCCGAATTGAGTGCTGCTGGCTTAGATCGTGTTACCGGTGATCATATGGGTATGCTGGCAACAACCATGAATGCCTTAGCTATGCGTGATGCCTTAGAGCGCTCTAATATTCCTACAACGGCAATGTCTGCCATCCCTATGAGTGGTGTTGTTGATCGTTATGATCGACGTTCGGCGGTTAGATGTCTTGAGCAGGGTGATGTGGTTATTTTCTCTGCAGGCACAGGTAATCCATTTTTCACTACGGATTCTGCTGCCGCTTTGCGTGCTATTGAAGTTGATGCTGAATTGATGATTAAAGCGACAAAAGTGGATGGTGTCTATGATTCAGACCCTATGAAGAATCCGGATGCCGTGAAATACGATAGCCTGACTTATGATGAAGTGCTCGATGGGAAGTTGGGTGTTATGGATTTAACTGCTATTTGCCTTTGCCGTGATCACAATATGCCAGTACGGGTGTTTGAGATGGATAAGGTGGGCGCACTTGTGAATATTGTAGTGGGCGGAAATGAAGGCACGTTGATACAATAGGCGCAGGTAAGATTTAGCACCAGATTATTCTATTTTATGGGTCTGGTTATTATACGAAGGGGAGATATTAACAGTGCTAGAAGAATTCAAACAAGATGCAGAAGAGCGCATGCAGAAAGCAGTGGATGCATTAGCAGGCGCGTTTAATAAAATTAGAACCGGTCGGGCTCATCCAAGTATTTTAGAGGGTGTAAGAGTCGATTATTATGGTTCAGTGACGCCGTTAAGTCAGGTTGCTAACGTGTCTGTAGAAGACGCGCGTATGTTGTCGGTGACGCCTTGGGAAAAACAAATGGTTCCCGATATTGAAAAAGCGATTATGAAATCTGACTTAGGTTTGAATCCGGTTACAGCTGGTTCTGTTATTCGTGTACCTATGCCAGCGTTAACTGAAGAGACGCGCAAAGGCTATATTAAGCAAGCTAGAAAAGAAGTTGAGACTTCAAGAATATCAGCAAGAAATATCCGTCGAGATGTTTTGGCTGATATCAAAGAGCTGTTAAAGGCGAAAGAAATTTCTGAAGATCAAGAGCGCAAAGCTCAGGATGATATTCAGAAAATAACCGATAAATATATTGCAAAAATGGATGAGGCTTTGAAAGTAAAAGAAGCCGATCTGTTAGAGATATAGAGGTTTTTTAAATTGACGGGTTTCTTTTTTTAAAGCTGCCGGTCTGTTTAATTTTCATCTGTTTAATTTATGAAATCTAAATCTGCTGATACTACAAAAGACTCATCGTCTAACGATGAGTCTTTTGTGTGTGCGTCTAATTCCAGTCAAGCTATAAGCACCTCTGCAACGCCTCAGCATATTGCCATTATTATGGATGGTAATAATCGCTGGGCAAAGAAACGTTTTCTGCCAGGTATTCGTGGCCATAAGGCGGGTGTCGAGGCTATTCGTAGTGTGCTCGCGGTTTGTGAAAAGCATCAAGTAAAAGCGTTAACATTATTCGCTTTTAGCAGTGAAAATTGGCAGCGTCCGGTGGATGAAGTCGGTGCTTTAATGAAGTTGCTCCTAAGCTATTTAAAACGTGAAGTGAGCGCTTTGCATAAAAAAGGCGTTCGTATGCGTTTTATTGGCAGGCGAGATCGCCTGCAGGCCGACATTCTTGAGCAGATGGAAGCGGCAGAGGCATTAACCCAATCAAATAAGGGGAGCACTTTAGTTTTAGCCGTTGATTATGGTGGTCAATGGGATATTACTAATGCAGCGACTGCCATTGCCAAGCGTGTTGCTGCGGGTGAAATTGAGCCTGAGCAAATTGATGAATCATTAGTTGATGAACATCTTTGTTTGCATGATTTGCCTAAGCCCGATTTATGTGTCAGGACAGGTGGTGAGTTCCGCATCAGTAATTTTATTCTATGGCAAATGTCTTATGCCGAGCTTTATTTTACCGAATGCTTTTGGCCAGATTTTGATGAAAAAGAAATGCAGCAAGCGATTGACGCTTTTTCAGCTCGACAACGTCGCTTTGGTAAGACATCTGAGCAAGTAGTCAGCGCAGAAGGCTTAGATTCAGAATCATCGGAGCAATGCTAAATGTTAATCTATCGACTCTTTACTGCCGTCATTCTTGCGGGTGTATTTTTATTCACTTTGTTTGCGTCGTCACCGTTGGTTTTTGTCGCATTTTGTTTGTTGGCATTAATGGTTGGCGCGTGGGAATGGTCGGGCTTAGCTGAGCTGAAAAAAAATATTCAGAAAGTGTTGTTTGTTGTGACTGTCACTTTGTTAATGTTGCTGGTGGCTTATGCTGCAGGCTTTGTTCACTTCTCCGGCCTTAATTTAATTGCCGTAGTAAAAGGGCAGTATCTTATTCAAACACTGCTCTCTTTGGGTGTGGCATTCTGGTTTTGCATGCTCGCTATTTTGCTGGGCTATCCTAGTAGTCAACAATTTTTAAAAGCCCGTGCAACGCGCTTATTAATGGGTGTAATTTTGCTTGTTGTTGCCTGGGTTTCATTGCTGTTTCTTCGCTATCAAGCAGAAGGGCAGTTCTGGGTTATCTATATTGTTGCTGTCGTGGCTGCTGCCGATGTAGGCGGCTATGCCTTTGGTAAAATGTTTGGTTCAAAAAAGCTGGCTCCTTTGGTTAGCCCGGGCAAAACTTGGGAAGGCTTTGCTGGTGGTTTAGTCGTTGCGCAATTATTAGCGTTAGGGATGTTTGCCTATTTTTATTCGTCCGATCAAAGCCCTCTGCCTTCGCTGACGGTTCTCCTTTTGGTCACTGCCTTGTTAGCCGCTGTCTCAGTGTTGGGTGATTTACTAGAGAGTCTCTTAAAGCGCGGTTGTGGATTAAAAGATAGCGGGACTATTTTGCCGGGCCACGGCGGTGTTTTAGATCGCCTTGATGGCTTGGTTGCGGCATTGCCTGTATTTGCTTTTATTTTTATGATTCAGGGTTGGTAACTAGCATTTGAATACTGTGATTAAACAAGATCAATCATCAGCCTCTTCTGAAACGCAAACGGTTTCTATACTCGGCAGTACTGGCTCGATTGGTCAAAGTACGCTTGAGGTGTTATCGCTTCATCCTCAGCAGTTTAATTTGTTTGCGCTGTCGGCAAATACGCGTGCTGATTTATTATTGAGTCAGTGTGAAAAATGGCATCCTGATTATGCGGTTTTACGTAACCCTGAACAAGCTGAATGGTTAGAGCGTTCGCTGCTTGAAAAAGGTTTAACGACAACGTTATTGCATGGCAGTGAAGGGCTAGATTTTATTGCTAGCCATGAGCAAGTCGATATCGTTATGGCTTCGATTGTGGGCTCTGCGGGTTTGCGTTCTACGCTAGCGGCGGTTGATGCTGGTAAAAAAGTATTGCTTGCTAATAAAGAGTCACTCGTAATGGCGGGCGCTTTGTTTATGCGGGCCGTAAAAAAATCTGGCGCCGTGTTGTTGCCCATTGATAGTGAGCATAATGCTATTTTTCAGTGTATGCCAACGCCAGATTTAAATGGCTCTTCTGCGTTATGTGCTGAGTCTGCTAATTCATTAGGCTCAATAAAAGCTAACGGCATTCGCAAAATTTTATTGACCGGTTCGGGTGGTCCTTTTCGGACTTTGCCCATTGAGTCATTTTCTACAATAACGCCAGACCAAGCGTGTGCGCATCCCAATTGGTCCATGGGCAGAAAAATATCTGTCGATTCCGCGACCATGATGAATAAAGGCTTGGAGTTAATTGAGGCCTGCTGGTTATTTAATTGTTCGTCCAGTGATATAGATATTGTTGTGCACCCACAAAGCGTTATTCATTCTATGGTCGAGTATTTGGACGGTTCGGTATTGGCTCAAATGGGCCACCCGGATATGCGAACGCCAATAGCACATGCATTAGCTTGGCCTGAACGTGTTGAATCTGGTGTTGAGAGTCTTAATTGGACTCAAATGAATGGCTTAACGTTTGAAGCGCCGGATAATCAGCGTTTTCCCGCCTTGAAAATGGCTAGGCAGGCGGCTGAAGCGGGTGGTAGTGTGCCCATTGTCTTGAATGCGGCCAATGAAATAGCGGTTGATGCGTTCTTAAATGAGCTTATTCCCTTTACTGCAATTATCGATGTGGTTCAGCAATGCCTCGAAAAAATACCGTTTGAGGAACCGATGACACTGGATGCTATCGAAGCAATTGATTTTCAGGCGCGAGAATTGGCAAAAGATTGTTGTCAGGCTTTTCAGAAGGTGCCATCGTAATGGCATTGTTCGTTATTTTCAGCTCCGGAGTGGCGTTTATTTTCAGCTTTAATCGTATGTTTTATATGGCTTTATGGGGCGCTGTCTAATATGGCTCTTGCAACCATTGGGTATTTTATTCTTACCTTGGCCATTCTGGTGACTGTGCATGAATACGGTCATTATTGGGTTGGCCGTCGCTGTGGCGTAAAAGCATTAACTTTTTCGGTGGGCTTTGGTCCATCGCTGTGGCGTAGAACCGATAAAAACGGTACTGAATGGGTTATTGCGGCTTTGCCATTAGGTGGCTATGTTCGCTTTCTTGATGAGCGCGAAGGCTCAGTGCCCAGTGATGAGCAGCCGTTTTGCTTTAATCGACAATCAGCATTAGCCCGCGCAGCGATTATTGCTGCAGGCCCAATCACTAACTTTATTTTAGCGATTTTGGTTTATACCGCTATTAGTATGCTCGGTGTTTCTGGGCGATTACCGGTTGTTGGCGATGTTGAGCCAGATTCAGCCGCTTTTCATGCCGGTTTTGAGCGCGGCCAAACGATTGTTGCGGTTGACGGTGAGCCAACACCCACGCAATACCGTCTGCATATGCAGCTAATTAATCGTATTGGTGAAACGGGGAGCATTAACTTTGATCTTCGCTACCCAGAGAGTACGGCGCTTTATCAGGCTTCATTACCCATAGATAATTGGCTTACGGGTGATGATAGGCCAGAAATCTATCAATCCTTGGGTTTTGGCTATTTTTACCCTGACATGCCTGCGTTGATTGAGCGGGTTATTGATGGTGGCCCCGCGGATTTAGCGGGTATTTTGGCGGGTGATGAAATTACAGCCATTAATGGCGTTGCGGTAAAGGATTGGCGCGCAGCGGTAGAGCAGATTAAAGTACGCCCTTTGCAATCGGTTGAAGTAGAATTGCTGCGGGCAGGCAGTCGCGTTACAGCAGTTGTTGAAACACAGGCGATAACGCTAGATGATGGTGTTCAGCATGGCAGAATAGGCGTTCAGGCAGCAGCAGTAGAGCTGCCGGCGTCAATGATGGTTATTCAGCGCTACGGCCCCTTAGAGGCTTTGTATCAAGGGTTTACGCGCACTGGCGAGTTAATTGCCTTTACTTTTAGCTCCATTAAAAAGATGCTAATGGGGTTAATATCAACCTCTAGCTTGAGTGGGCCGGTCAGTATTGCCAAAATGGCTTCGGCTACGGCTAGCTCTGGGTTTATCCCTTATATGGAATTTTTGGCCTTGTTAAGTGTGAGCTTAGGCGTGTTAAATCTACTGCCTATACCCGTACTTGACGGTGGTCATTTAATGTACATTGCTATCGAGGCTATTACTCGCAGGCCGGTTTCAGAGCGTTTACAAATATGGGGGCAGCAACTCGGGTTGGTGCTAATTTTGAGTATAATGGCGCTCGCGCTTTATAATGATATTTCACACTTTTAGGTTATAACTATTTTGCTTTCTTTCTGCCGTAGCAACATCTTTAGTCGTAATAAAATCTGTTTAGCTATCACAACGCTTTGCTCTGTGTTTAGCGGTGCGCTCAACGCTAGGTACAACTGCATGCAAAACACTTTGCTGTCAATTCGCTATGCCATTATTGCTTTTATCTTTATGGTCAGTGCTGGCGTGCAGGTAGTTGCTGCAGAGACGATTGATGACATTCGCATAGAAGGATTGCAGCGTGTCAGTGCCGGTGCCATTTTTGCTGTGCTGCCCATTGATATTGGTGATCCTGTAGACAGCCGTCAAATTGCAGATGCATCACGTGCTATTTTTGCTACCGGTAATTTCCAGAATATTGATATTGGTATTGACGCCGGTGTATTAATTATTAATTTACATGAGCGGCCCTCAATTAGTGAAATTAATATTGACGGTAATAAGGCCATTGAAACAGAGGCTTTATTGGAAGGTCTAGAAAATCAAGGCATGGCAGAAGGGCGAGTATTTCAGCGTGCAACACTAGAAGGTATGCGCAGAGAGTTAGCTCGTCAGTATGGTGCGCAAGGTCGTTATGATGCGGAAATTACTACTGACATTATTGCTAAGCCACGCAACCGTGTAGCGGTTGATATTTTTATTGATGAAGGCAGTGTTGCCAAAATTAAACAAATCAATATTATTGGTAATGAAGTTTACGATGATAAACATCTGCTTGATTTAATGGAGCTTAAAGACCGTGGCTTTTTTAATGGTTTTAAAGGGCGAAAAAAATACGCGCGTGAAAAACTATCGGGTGATCTCGAAACCATTAATGACTATTACTTAAATCGCGGCTATATTCAGTTTGCCATGCGTTCTACGCAGGTTTCTGTAGGCCCGACTAAGGATTCGGTTTATATCACGATTAATGTTGATGAAGGTGAGCAGTTTAAAGTTAATAAGGTGCAGTTAGCTGGTGATGTAAAAGATCAGGCAGATACACTTGAGCGTGTTTTCTTAATGTCTGAAGGAAAAACCTTTTCTCAGTCTTTAGTGACCCGTACTGAAGAACTTATGAAGCGCATTATGGGTAATGAAGGCTATGCCTTTGCTGAAGTGAGCAGTATTCCGGCAGTGAATGCAGATGATAAAACTGTTGATCTGACCTTTTTTGTGGACCCCGGTAAGCGAACCTATGTGCGCAGTATCGAATTTGAAGGCAACTACAAAACCGCTGACGAAGTACTTCGAAGAGAAATGCGTCAAATGGAAGGGGGCTTGGCTTCAACCAATTTAATAGAGTTGTCTCGTGTACGTTTAGAGCGTTTAGGTTTTTTCAAGCAGGCCAAAGTTGAAACCTCAGAAGTGCCGGGTGCTGATGATTTAATTGATGTCAGGTACGAGGTTGAAGAGCAATCGTCGGGCAGTGTGTCTGCATCAGTGGGTTTCTCTCAAGATGTGGGTTTGATTTTTGGTGCGGACTTTCAGCAGAATAACTTTTTAGGTACGGGTAAGCAGGTCGGTATTCAAGCGAATAGAAGCCGCTTTAGAACCACTTACGGTTTGAACTATGTGAACCCTTATTATACTGAAGACGGCGTAAGTCGCGGTTTTAGTTTGTTTTTTAGCGAAACAGATTTTGAAGAAATTAATATCTCCAATTATAGTACCAACCGTTATGGCGGCTCGGTTATCTTTGGTTATCCGATTAATGAAACGCAATCACTGCGGTTTAGTTTTGGTTATACCAATACGGAACTTGAAGTAGGTCCTAACGCTGTAGATGAAGTTAAGGCCTTTGAAATAGAAAATGGCGACAATTTTGGCGCCTTCTTATTGAATGGCAGTTGGCGTGAATCGACATTGAATCGAGGTATTTTGGCCGATCGTGGGCATGCCAATAACTTCTCGATTGAATTGACGGTACCCGGCAGCGAAATTGAGTATTTTAGAGCGACCTATGATGCTCAGTATTTTGTACCCGTAGGGCCTTTAACTTTTCGCTTTCGCAATGAGTTTGGTTATGGTGATGGTTTAGGCGATACTGAAAAGTTGCCCTTCTTTGAGCATTTTCTTGCTGGGGGTTTTGGTTCAGTGAGAGGCTTTGAGAGCAATACGCTTGGCCCAAGAACTAAGGAGTCACCGACTCAAAGAGATGATCCCTTTGGCGGCAATATACTTTTTGAAGGGGGTATAGAGCTGCTATTACCGCTACCGTTTTTAAAGGATCAGCGTTCCGTTCGCGCAGTAGCTTTTTATGACTACGGTAATGTTTTTTCAAGCAATTGCGGTGATCTGGAGAATTGTTCGAAGTTTGATATGGGTATGCTCAACACTTCAACGGGTATTGCTGTAACTTGGCTTTCGGGATTTGGTCCTTTGTCATTTAGTCTTTCAAAGCCATTGCAGTTTACTGAGGATGTTGATGAGCGGGAAATATTTCAATTCTCGCTTGGTAGAGCGTTTTAGGAATTTTTTATTTTTTTGTTAAGTTGGAGAGTAATTGTGAAAAACTTTTTTTTAGGTAAAAACCGTTTAGTTCAAAGTTTGTCTATGGCGGCTTTGTTGTCTTTGTCAGTGTCAGCAATGTCTGAAGATGCACCGGCAGCAAGTTCTAAAATTGCGGTAGTTGATGTGCGTATTGCTGTTTTACAAACTGAGCTTGCACAGTCGCAGTTCGCAGACCTTAAAAAGCAAGATGATTTCAAAAACAATATGGAATCGATTGAGTCTTTAGAAGTTGAGCTTAAAACAATGGTAGAGACTTACCAAAAAGATCGCGCTGTGATGAGTGCGCAAAAGCGTGAAGAAGAAGAGAAGCGTATTGTTGAAAAGCAAAAAGATCGCAACTATATCGCTTCAAAATTGCAGCAAGCACAGAAAGATTGGGCTGAGCAATCTATGGAAGCGCAAGCGCAAAATTTAACCCGCGTATTGCAAAACTTGGTTGAAGAGCAAGGTATTGGTATGTTAATTCGCGCTGATACTGGTGTGGTTTTACACGCGGATAGTTCTTTCGATATTTCTGCACAAGTGACAGAAAGATTAAATCAAATTAAGTAGTTCGCTTTATTTGATAAACTGCCTTCTGTTAAAGAGCAGTACTTTTAATAGTGATAGCAATATACGGTTAAGCTAGTAATGACGCGTGATACTAAAAGCGACAATAAAAATGAGTATACGTTAACAGCGCTAGCTGAATTGCTAGGTGCAGAGCTTGTATTGCGTAATGGCTTAACCGATGCCACTGATATTCTTATCAGTGGCATCGCGCCGTTATCTTCTGCGATAGCATCGCAGCTTTCTTTTTGTGCCAGTGCCAAACATCACTCTGAGCTACTAGCGACTTCTGCTGCGGCAGTTATTGTTTCAGCCGATGCAGTCGATGATTGTCCTGTTCATTGTCTGGTACATAAAAATCCTTATTTAGCTTTTGCACAGTTAAGTCATTCTTTTGATTTACGTCCAAAGCCGGCCTTAGGTATTCATCCTACCGCGGTTATAGCGCCTACGGCATCGATTGCCGAAGGGGCTCGTATTGCACCGGGTGTGGTGGTTATGGATTATGCGACGATTGGTTGCAATGCCAGCATAGGTCCAAATAGTGTTATTGAGGCGTCTGCTTTTATTGGTGATAACGTCACCTTAATGGCGAATACTAATATTGGCTTTGCGGTTAAATTAGGTAATGACGTACGGGTAGATTCAGGTACCGTTATCGGCTCTGATGGTTTTGGTTATGCACCGAATCCTCAAGTTGATGCAGGCCATCGTTGGCAAAAAATAGCGCAGCTTGGTTCGGTCGTTATTGGTGATCGTGTTGAAATTGGCGCAAATACAGTTATCGACAGAGGTGCGCTTGATAATACCGTGATTGAAGATGATGTCATTATCGACAACCAAGTGCATTTAGCGCATAACGTCATTATTGGTCGTGGCACGGCCATTGCTGGCTGCGTGGGTGTTGCTGGCAGTTCGACAATAGGCGAAGACTGCACTATTGCTGGCGGTGTTTGTGTCACTGGGCATATCACTATTGCCGATAAAGTCACGGTATTGGGTATGAGTAAAGTGACAGGCTCTATAAAGCAGTCGGGTACTTATTCTTCGGGCACTGGTACACAAGAAATAAGTGGTTGGCGTAAAAGTGCTGTGCGATTTACGCAGCTAGATGCTTTACACCAACGTGTTAAAACACTTGAAAAACAACAAAAAGATTAACCTTTAATTCAGTTCGCTATAATTTTATTTGAATAAGATGTAGTGGCGATTTTTAATAAAAGTTTGGAACAAACCGTTAATGGACATTGCTGAAATTAGAGAGTACTTGCCGCATCGCTATCCTTTTTTATTGGTGGATAGAGTGATTGACCTTGAGTTAGGTGAGACCATTACCGCGATAAAAAACGTCACTATTAATGAGCCGTTTTTTAATGGCCACTTTCCGGATTTGCCGATTATGCCTGGTGTGCTTATTATTGAAGCGATGGCGCAAGCCGCTGGTATATTAGGTTTTAAAACCTTAAATAAAAAACCCTCTGACGGTTCAATTTATATGTTTGTTGGTGCCGATAATATGCGCTTTAAAAAACCAGTTGTTCCTGGTGATCAATTAACCTTAAAGGCCGCTATCGTATCGTCTCGCTCTGGCCTCTGGAAATTTGATTGTCGTGCAGAAGTGGATGGAAAAATGGTTGCTGCAGGTCAAATTCTTTGTGCAGATAGAGAGGTCTAAGATGATTCATGATCTTGCTATTGTCGATGCTAGCGCAAATATACACCCTAGTGTCACCGTGGGCCCGTGGACAACCATTGGCCCTGATGTAACCATTGGTGAGGGCTGCGTAATCGCGTCTCATTGTGTAATTAAAGGGCCGACGACAATTGGTCAGCGCTGCCAAATTTTTCAATTTTCGAGCATCGGTGAAGCAACGCCCGATCTAAAATATAACAATGAGCCTACGACCTTAACAATAGGCGATGATAATATTATTCGCGAAGGTGTCACTATTCATCGTGGCACTGTTCAAGATCGCGGTGATACTTTTATTGGTAATCATAATTTATTAATGGCTTACGTGCATGTTGGTCATGATTGCGTTATCGGTAATCATTGTATCTTGGTCAATAATGTTGCACTGGCCGGTCATGTGCATGTGGGTGACTGGGCAATCATCAGCGGTTACTGTGGTGTGCATCAGTACTGCCGAATTGGTGCGCACAGTTATTTGGGTATGATGAGTCGATTGTCGCAAGATTTACCCGCCTTTGTGCTGGCCGATGGTCATCCTGCTGCGCCTAAAATGATTAATGTAGAAGGTTTACGTCGCCGTAATTTTTCTGACCATGAGATTAAAAAATTACAGCAAGCGTTTAAAATTGTTTATCGCAAAAAATTAAGTTTGAGTGATGCAATAGAATCACTTAAGCCCATGATGGCAGAATCGCCGTCAATTGCGGTGTTTGTTGATTCAATTGAATCATCTACGCGCGGTATTGTACGCAGTTAGTTTTTTTGCGAGAGTGATAGCTATATTAATAGCTAGGGTGATAATAAAAAAGCTTAATCCATCCACCCACTCAATTTCACCTTCATGTCGCGTGCGGCAATAGTAGAGTGTTAGTTTAATGTCTGATAACAGCAAACCATTATTAATAGGCATCGTTGCTGGAGAGGCATCGGGTGATCTATTGGGTGCAGATTTAATTCGCTCGATTAAAGCGCAGTATCCGCATGCCGAATTTATTGGTCTTGGTGGTGAGCAAATGCAAGCCGAAGGTTTTAAGACTCTTGATGATATGAGTCTTTTGTCGGTAATGGGCTTAGTTGAGCCGCTTAAGCGATTACCTCAGTTACTGACACTTCGACGTCGCTTAATATCGCATTTTTTAGAATCCCAACCGGCGGTTGTTGTGGGTATTGATGCGCCGGATTTTAATCTTGCCCTTGAACGCAAAATTAAAGCGCAGGGTATTCCCACGTGCCATTATGTGTGCCCATCGGTTTGGGCATGGCGACAGGGGCGGGTCAAAGGTATTCGAAAAAGTGTCGATCATGTTTTATCGCTGTTGCCCTTTGAAGTGGATTTTCTAAAACAGCATGATATTGAATCTACCTTTGTCGGCCATCCTTTGGCGGAGCAATTATCGTTTGATATGCCAGTTGTCGAATCTGAACTGTCTAATCAGTTAAAAGAATTTAGGCTGCAAGGGCCGTTACTTTGCGTGATGCCCGGCAGTCGCAACAGTGAAGTACATGCGCTTCTTGATGTCTTTATGGAGACGATTGCCGCTTGCTTGCAACGTCAGCCCAATATGCGCTTTGTTATTCCAGCCGCTTCTGAGGCGCTTTACGAGCTATTGTCACAGCGTTTGTCTGAGCCCGATATTCATTTAATTCGTCAGCGTATTTTATTGACGCGTGGAGAGTCACAGCTCTGTATGCAAATGGCCGATTTAGTTTTGCTAGCCTCTGGTACGGCAACTCTCGAAGCGGCTTTGCTGGGTAAACCTATGGTGGTCGCTTATCGATTGGCGCCGCTGAGTTATGCCATTATGTCGCGCATGGTAAAGGTTGATTATGTCGCACTGCCAAATTTGTTAACCGACAAAGCCTATGTGCAAGAATTTATTCAGCATGACATTTCTGCTGAGAGCTTATCATCGGCGTTGCTTAGCTATATTGAGCAACCGGCTTTAGCTGCCGAAGTTAAAAATGCTTTTCGACAGCTACATGATCAGCTGGCTCAAAATGCCAGTGAAAAAGCGGCGGCGGTTGTTTTATCTTTAGCGGGCTGTAAACCCGAAGTGAATAACAATGACTTTTGAAGAGCCTGATATCCATTATTCCGGTCATTTATTAGCCGGTGTCGATGAGGCGGGTCGCGGTCCATTAGCCGGTGATGTGGTTGCTGCTGCGGTTATTTTAGATCCGCAGCAACCGATTGAAGGTTTAGCCGATTCTAAGAAAATCAGTGAAAAAAAGCGTGAGCAGCTGTTTGAAGAGATTCACCAAAAAGCGATAGCGGTGGCGGTTGGACGCGCCAGTGTGGCTGAAATTGATGAGCTCAATATTCTCTGGGCCTCGATGCTAGCGATGAAACGCGCCGTTGAGGCATTAGTCGTGCAGCCCGAGCATGTGGTTGTTGATGGTAATCGAGTGCCCAAGTGGACGTATTCTGCACAGGCCTTTATTAAAGGCGATCAGCGCATTGCCTGCATTAGCGCCGGTTCTATTATTGCTAAGGTCACCCGTGATAGAGATATGTTCGCCTTAGCCCGTGATTACCCGCAGTATGGCTTTGAGAAGCACAAAGGCTATCCCACGGCCGCTCACCGAGCTGCACTTGTGGAGCACGGTGTCACTCAGTACCATCGAACCACCTTTGGCCCGGTTAGAGCTGTGTTAGAGCAGTGTTAAGACCGCGCTAGAGCAATAATAATAAAACACACTTCAGCACTGCTGAAATTTGTCAGCTTGTAGTAAACTAGTCTGCTTTACATAGCATTAACATTCGCTATTTTTTATCCAAATAAATTGATAAGTTCTAAATATGACTGCACCGTTTGTCCATCTTCGTAGCCACTCCGAATTTTCATTGTCGGATGGATTACTACGGATAAAATCGGTGGTTAAGCGTATGGCGGCTCTGGATATGCCTGCCATGGCACTCACCGATCGCAATAACCTTTACGGCTTAGTGAAGTTTCAAAAGTCCGCGTTTGGCAGTGGCATAAAGCCTATATACGGTGCCGATATAACTTGGGTGACGGATGATGATAGTCAAACGCCCTATACGCTAACACTGCTTGCTCAAAATTCAGTGGGCTATAAAAATTTATTAAAGTTAATTTCTCGTGCTTATCAGCAGGGCCAGGGTCTGCGCGGCCCAAGTGTTAAGCACAGTTGGATATTGGAATTATCTGAAGGTCTTATTGCTTTATCCGGCGCGGCAGAAGGGGATGTCGGTCATGCCTTAGTGACCGGTAAAACCGATCAAGCCCGTCGTTATCTTGATAGCTGGACAGCGGTTTTTGGCGATCGATTCTATATTGATATCCAACGTCTCAATAGACCCGATGATGAAGCGCATTTGCATGCAGCGGTTAAATTAGCAGAGCAGGCCGGTGTGCCGGTTGTTGCCACTAACAGCTGCTGTTTTATGTACCGTGAAGATTACGAAGCCCATGAAGTGCGTGTCTGCATTAATGAGGGGCGAGCCTTAGATGATCCTCGTCGCCCGCGAAAGCACACTGAAGAGCAGTATGTAAAAACCGTTGATGAAATGACGGAGTTATTTTCGGACATACCAGAAGCGTTAGAAAACAGTGTCATTATTGCTTCGCGTTGTAATGTTGAGGTTGAGCTGGGTAAATATTATTTACCGGATTACCCGATTCCAGAAGGTATGACGCAAGAATCTTTTTTTCGCTCAGTCTCTCACGAAGGTCTGGATACACGCCTAGCCAAACTGTTTGATGTGAACAGTGAAGAATTTCCTGCCAAGCAAAAAGAGTATCGTGAACGTCTCGACTTTGAAGTTGATACGATATTACAAATGGGTTTTCCTGGTTACTTCCTTATTGTTATGGATTTTATTCGCTGGGCGAAACAAAACGATATTCCTGTGGGGCCTGGTCGAGGTTCGGGTGCTGGTTCTCTAGTGGCTTACGCGCTGGAAATTACTGACCTAGATCCATTAGCTTACGACTTACTGTTCGAGCGATTTCTCAACCCCGAACGAGTATCGATGCCCGATTTCGATGTCGATTTTTGTATGGAAAAACGCGACCGCGTTATCCGTTACGTATCGGACACCTATGGTCGAGAGGCGGTAGGGCAGATTATTACCTTCGGTACCATGGCCGCTAAAGCGGTGGTGCGTGATGTGGCGCGAGCGCAGGGTAAGTCTTATGGCTTAGCCGATAAACTCTCGAAAATGATTCCCTTTGAAGTGGGCATAACGCTAGAGAAAGCGTTTGAGCAAGAGGAATCATTAAGGCAGTTTTTAGCGGATGATAGCGATGGCCAAGAAATTTGGGATATGGCATTACAGCTTGAGGGCACCACACGTAATGTCGGTAAACATGCCGGTGGTGTGGTTATTTCGCCGTCTAAGCTCACTGATTTTTCACCGCTGTATTGTGATGAAACCGGTGAAGGGCTTGTTACCCAGTATGATAAAAACGATGTTGAAGAAGCCGGCTTGGTTAAGTTTGATTTTCTTGGCCTGCGAACACTCACGATTATTGACTGGGCGTTAGTGATTATTAATCGTCAACGCAAAGCCTTAGGCGAAGCGCCGATTGATATTACGCAAATCCCTCTTGATGATAAAAACATATTTGATTTATTGCAGCGCGCGGATACCACAGCGGTATTCCAGTTAGAGTCGCGCGGCATGAAAGATTTGATTAAGCGACTGCTGCCCGGTAGCTTTGAAGACATTATCGCACTTGTGGCTTTATTTAGACCGGGTCCGCTGCAGTCGGGCATGGTTGATGACTTTATTAACCGTAAGCACGGTAGAGCGCAGCTAGCTTACCCGCATCCACAGTATCAACATGACAGCTTAATCCCTATTCTTGAGCCCACCTACGGCATTATTCTTTACCAAGAACAGGTAATGCAAATAGCGCAGGTAATGGCGGGTTACTCGCTGGGCGAAGCGGATTTATTACGTCGTGCCATGGGTAAGAAAAAAGCCGAAGAGATGGCGGCGCAAGGTGAATTATTTGTTGCGGGTTCCATTAAAAAAGGCCATAGCGAAGAGTTAGCTAGAAACATATTTGATTTAATGGAAAAGTTTGCCGGCTACGGTTTTAATAAATCGCATTCCGCCGCATATGCATTAGTGTCCTATCAAACCGCTTGGTTAAAAAATCATTATCCTGCGCCGTTTATGGCGGCGGTATTAAGTTCGGAATCGCAAAACACTGATAAAATTGTGACCTTAATCGATGAGTGTCGTCATATCGGCGTAGAGTACACCTCGCCGAATGTTAACGACGGTCAGTATCTGTTTAGTGTTAATGAGAAAAACCAAGTGGTTTACGGCTTAGGTGCAATTAAAGGCTTAGGCGAAGGTCCCGTAGAAAGTATTCTTGAAGCACGACAAGACAAACCCTTTACCGACTTGTTTGATTTTTGTCGTCGTACTGATGCCAGAAAACTCAATAAGCGTGCATTAGAAGCGCTAATAAAAAGCGGGGCTTTTGATGCCTTAGGTGAGGCGCGCTGGGTATTATTAGCGGCGTTGCCAGAAGCGATAAAAGCGGCCGAGCAAAGTGCCGCTAATGCTGATGTCGGTATGGTTGATCTATTTGGTGAGTTAGCTGACACCAATGCCGATGATTTATATAGAGACTTTAAATCGGCAAAGCCTTGGAATATACAAAAGCGTTTATTAGGCGAAAAAGAAACCTTAGGTTTATATTTGTCAGGCCATCCTATTGATGCTTATGAGCATGAATTAAAACGCATGGTTAAGCGTCGTATTAAAGGCGTGCAAGCGGGCAAGGGTAAGCAGAACGTCGCAGGTATGATTATCGCCATGCGTACCATGAAGAATAAGCGTGGCGACACTATGGCCTTTTTAACCTTAGATGATCGTACAGGACGCATAGAAGCCTCCTTGTTTTCTGAGGCTTATGAATCGGCGCGAGATTTATTAGTGAAAGATGCGGTTATCTTTGTTGAAGGTGAAGTGCGTCAAGACGATTATACGGGCGGCCTAAGCGTCCGTGTTAATACGGTATACAGTTTAGCGGATGCGAGACAACGGCATGCACAGGCGCTGTTATTAGAGCTGGACGAAAGTGATTTTGGTAATGGTTTGTTAAAATCATTACAAACCATTTTAACCGAAGATTTTCAGTTTTCAGGGCGGGGTAACTGCCCGTTAAGAATCCGTTATAGCAGTCCCAATGCGACCACCGATATAAAGCTTGGCTATGACTGGCGAGTAGTACCTAGTGATGCGCTTATAGAGAAGCTTCGCGATACCTGTGGTGAAGCGAAAGTGTCATTGATGTACCCAGACCCTAATGCCAACCCCTATGCGTAAATAGTCTGCAATATAAACAATTGCTGCGCTGGGCTTTTCTTGCGCCTACCAAGGGGATCCATTACAATTTCGGCCGCTGCGCTTGTAGCTCAACTGGATAGAGTATCGGGCTTCGAACTCGAGGGTTGCAGGTTCGAGTCCTGCCAGGCGCACCATTTCTTATTGCTAGCACTTTAAGGATTGATCCTTAATAACGATCAGTGACATCTGATGAATGACATCTGATGA
>Ga0209119_1001521_pt1 | contig 22558 bp, 16 predicted proteins | sample COG_03_FD_184747 | JGI IMG/M metagenome (GOLD analysis project Ga0209119, IMG submission 184747) | Pelagic Microbial community sample from North Sea - COGITO 998_met_03 (SPAdes) (version 2) | ecosystem: Environmental > Aquatic > Marine > Neritic zone/Coastal water | place: Helgoland, sampling... | reverse complement strand
ATGATATCCTATTTGGTAACGCTGGAAATGATTGGCTTCGAGGCCGTAAAGGTGATGATGAGCTATACGGTGGTGATGGCGATGATATTTTGATTGGAGATTTAGGCTCAGACACCATAACTACTGGCAGTGGCTCAGACCGAATCATTCTTCGTGCTCGGGACACCACACTCCCGAGCGGCGAACTCTCCGAAGCTGACACAATCACTGACTTTACACTAGGAAGTGATGTGTTGAGTGTGGGACAAGGTGATGATGACATTCAGTATAGCCAACTTACCATTGCTCAAGGTTCAGGCAATAACTCTAACGATACAATCATTAAATATGGCTCAGAATATCTTGCAATTCTTAAGAATATAGATGTCGATCTCATGACTGAATTCGATTTTACAGCTTTTTCACCTGTGGACATAGCATAAAATGATCACAAATTACTTTTCCAAAGCCTCTTCAAAATCAAAAGTGATGTTAGCCCTTACTTCCATATGCATATTAAGTGGCTGTGTATTTCCCAACTCTACCAACATAGTCACCACCAAGGGCAAACCTAAACTAAGCTATAAACAGGTTGTTGTTAAACAGAACAACGCCTCACAATTATCGCAGTCTATTCAAAAGATACCAACAGTTGCTAGGGTTTTTTCAGCAGCATCCGCTGCAAAAGATCGTGTTGCAATCACAAGGTCACAAAAAGAACTTACCATTCAAGGAACTGGTTCATCAGGCGTCGAGACAAAAACAAGTGACAGCTCTGAGGGTATATTGGTTGTTGGTGTCACAGCTCAAAAGCTTTTAAATGATAATGGGCAAACTGATCGCTCAATTTATCTAAGTGAATTGGGGGCAGAAATAGCCACATTGGAAAGCCAAGTGGCCTTTGATCAAGCCTTACAGCAAATCTTAGAGGCTTATACGTCACAAAATCATGCTTTAAAAATTGAAAGCATTATCACAAACTACGTGAGCCAATTTAATGAACGTGAAGACTTAGTTCAAACAGCCGTCAATGCAGGCGTTCTCTCAAACTCAGATTACTTAGAACTACAGTCCTTAAAAAACGAAGTTCTCTCAGAGCAAGCTCAATCTGTTTTCCAATCTGATAGTTCCTCTAGTTTTCTAAAAACATCCCTAAGTCATAACTTCACGCGAGCATTGGCTGAACTTGAAGAAAACTTTGAAGTTAAAGATGACATTAAGCTCTCAACAGATGGCACGTATCAAATCACTTTGTTAAATTTGAATAAATTACATCTTCAAACACAAATTAAACTTCAAGAAGCCGCAAATTCTTTTACGACCAGTTGGCACACAACTGCGAGCAGCCCAAAATCACGTGGTGCGGGAAGCACTATATTTGCAGGCATCACAATGGGATTGCCATTTAAAGATGGTGGAAAAGCAAAAGCATCTATTGTGGCATTAAACAAGGAATTAGAAGTGAATGCCCTAGATGTTTCCTCATTTAAAGAAAAAGTATCTTTAGCTCAGCAAGGGTTGGATAACTTTGAAGCTTTCCATCAAAAGCAAAGTTCTCTTTTGAATGAGCGTATGCGTATCTCCAAAGATCGTATTGATGAACTTGAACTAAAGTTAAAAGCTGGTCGAGTAGATGTAAGCGTTCTTGCAAAAGAAATCTTAACACTTGCGAGAGCTGAGATCGCCATTGAGCGTTTAAAGCAAGATCATGTCAGCCAAAGGCTTTCTGCCCTCGCAGCCACTGGACAAACCTGCCAGGTCGTCAATTTATGTGATGTCAAAAACTTTGAGAATTCTGAATGACAGCTGTCGACCTTCAAGACAGTGGAAATTCAACAGATGTACGCGATGCATTTACACTACATACGTTTCTCAAACGCCTAGGTTCAAAAAATACTTATAACGAAGTTAGGGAAGCTGTCTCATCAAGCCCAAGGGCAGATGTTATGGATTGGTCGAGTGATGCCGTTAATGGCTTTGGGTTCATTTGTAATTCTGGGAAAGTGAAAGTATCAGATTTATCCCCAGCATTATGCCCCTCGCTATTACTTGGCAAAGAGGGTGAGCTCGCCATCTTAGAAGATGTGCGCGCGGACACATTTACCATATTCGATGGAAAGGCGCACAAAAAGCGAAAGCTCACAAAGAAAGAGTTTAAAGAGTGGTATTCAGGAAAGCTCCTTTTTGCACAACCCGCACTTGAAGAACACAAAACTGTAAAATCACGGCTAAAAGCACTCAGTCCTCTTAAGACACTTGGAACAACGCGGTTCTCTTGGATTGCAGTTGCTGCTCTCCTTTCAAACATCTTAGGATTGGCTACGTCACTTTTTGTCATGGTGGTTTATGATAGGGTTTTGCCAAATCAAGCGACACAGTCGTTATATGCACTGGCGATTGGTGTGGGCGTTGCGATCTTATTTGATACATTATTAAAAGGCGCGCGAAGTCGAATTGTTGAGCGTGCTTCAGTCACTGCAGATATAGCTGTAAATGAAGACATCTTTGAGCAATTTATAGAAGTCTCAAATACCAAAGATCGCAAATCAGTGGGTGAGCTTGCCTCAGTTATGCGTGACTTTGAAGTGTATAGGGACTTTATGAGTTCTGCCACAATCCTCACTTTAATTGATTTGCCATTCGTTCTTGTGTTTGTGCTGGTGATCTACATGATCGGGGGACCACTGTTTATTGTTCCCTTGATATGTATTCCAGTTATTTTAATTCTTATATTGGCCGTTCAACCATTGCTTGTGCGCAATTCTGCCGCAGTGTCTGCATCTGCACAATCGCGCCAAAGTCTTCTTGTGGAAGTTTTAGGTGGTTTGGATGCATTAAGGGTTAATGGCGCCTTTGCTCTGATGAAAAGGAAATTCCTAACGCAATCAAATTTTTATGCAAAGGCATCTCATCAAGCAAAAACCTACGCACAAATTAATGGGAATACGATTACTATTATCCAACAAATATCCCAAGTTGCGATTATTGTTTATGGGTTCCACCTCTTTGCTGATCAAGTCATTACTATGGGGGCTATCATTGCGACCGTTATCTTATCTGGTCGCGCCCTTGGACCACTTGCAAAGGTTGGTCAAACACTTGGGCGTGCAAACGCTGCTTATGTAGCGCGTGGTAATCTAAAAAGATTTTTATCTGCAGCGCGTATGCAAAGTGATGGAACTGGGTCTGCCATTAAAAACACAAATGATGGTGCTGTTGAAGTGAGCAGTGCAACTATGCGTTTGTCAGAAATGGGTCGCCCACTTTTTAATGGCCTCAACTTAAGTATCAAAAAAGGTGAAAAGGTTGCAATTGTTGGGCGAACAGGGTCTGGAAAGACCTCTTTAATAAAACTCATTGTTGGACTTTTGGCTCCTGAAGCAGGGTCTGTCATGATTAATGGGTCAGATATACGCCAATATCCACGCGCTGACTTGTTTCGATCTGTAGGAACAGTCTTCCAAGAGCCTTGGCTCTTTACAGGGTCATTGCGTGATAATGTGGCTTTAGGCCAAGATGATTGTAGTGATGAGCATATTCTAGAATGTCTAAAGGCAGTTGGCGCTGACTTTGTTGGAGAGGGTACAACTGCTGACCTCGAGTTTGCCATTCAAGATCAGGGGAGCAATTTGTCTGGCGGTCAAAAACAAGCTGTGATGTTGGCGCGAGCCCTCGCATTTAAACCCTCACTCTTACTCTTAGATGAACCCACAAGTGCAATGGATGGATTAACTGAAAGCCATGTAATTGCGCATTTTTCTAAACAGTTAACAGATCAAACTCTTGTTATTGTAACCCATAAAATGCCAGTTGTGGCGATGTGTGATCGCGTCATTGTCATGGACCAAGGTAAAATTGTTGGAGATGGCACAAAGGACGCTTACTTTGATCTTTTGAATAAAAACGCAAGGAAGAAGACTTAATATGCGTTTAACCCAAAACAATACCTCTAGTGGTCGCGAATATTTAATGATTATACTTGTTACAGCTATTTTTGCGGCTTTCATGGTGTGGGCGAACTACACTCAGTTAGACTTGGTAACGCGTGGCAGTGGCCGTGTTATTGCAGATGGTCAAAATAAGAACGTACAATCTCCAGAGCGTGGAACAATAGCAACTTATGTTGTGGAAGAAGGCAGTGCAGTTAATGCAGGTCAAATCATTGCAACGATTAATCCCATTGAGGCTGAAGGTGTTTTAGAGGAATTGGAAGCACGCTTAAGTAATCTGAGTTTAAAGATGATCAGATTGGATGCTGAGTTAAAGGGGGGCACAATTGCAAGTGTTCGCAATAATGCATCTGATTATCCAGAAACACTTTTGGATGCAGAGATTGAACTCATGACGTCTCGACGTGAAAGTTTAAACGCAGAACTAAAAACCCTTAACCAAGACAAAGAGCGTAAAGGTAAAGTGCTTCTAGGATTGGATGCTGAGATTGTAGGGCAAAATAGCCTCAAAGCACTCTTGAATAAAGAAATGCTTGAAGTGCTGCCTTTGGTGGATGCGGGTGTCTTAGGAAGTTCAGAACGCTTTCGATTAGAGCGTGAAGAGACATCAATTAAAACACAGCTTCAGGTGCTCTCTGAAAAGGTTGCTCAGACTGAGTTAGAGATTGAGCAGATCGATAGCCAGCTAAGCGCTGTCCAAATTAACTATAACACTGAAATCTATCAAGAACGTTCTCAAGTAACAGGTGAAATTGCAGAGTTAGAAGTCCGTCTTCCTGCCATACGGCAACGCCTTAAAGAAACTGAAATACGCTCTCCCATAGATGGGATAGTAAATCGCGTGTTCTTTAATTCCTTGGGAGCTGTTGTATCGAGTGGCGAGGTAATTGCAGAAATTGTTCCAACTCAGGGTAAATTACTTGTAGAAGCCTTTATCGACCCCAAAGACATAGCAACAATTGAGCCAGGCCAAGCGGCTAAAATAAGTCTTACTGCATATGACCCATCCAAATATGGGTATTTATTGGGTACACTCACCAAAGTCTCTGCTGATACAGTCTTTAGAGAGGAAACGAAATCATCGGCCTATGCAGTCAATCTCTCCATCGATACAGAAATCTATGAAAGTGACACTATTCCAGTCTCAATTGTTCCTGGCATAATTGCACAAGTTGATATTATTAGGGGTGAGCGCACTATCCTTGAATACTTCTGGCAACCCGTTGCAAAGATGAAAGATACAGCCTTTAGGGAGTAAATGACTTTTTTCACGATAAATACAGTTAATTCTTATATTATATTCATGGAAAAATTAGTGCCCACCTCCCTTTAATATCAATTTAAAACCTTGCCAAATAATCCATAAATCCAAACAAACCAATCCAAATGATGTTCGTTTTTGATACTGTTCAATATACTCATATTCATAAATAGATTCACCCATTTCTGCAGTGCCTTTTTTGATGTTCCCAAGACCTAATAAACCACCCTTCAAAAGCAATCGAGAAACATTGCCCTGAGCTTTATCTCGTTGATAATGAAGAATAGAAAGAGGTCTTGGGCCAATGACGCTCATATCACCAATTAAAATACTCCAAAATTGGGGTAATTCATCTAAATACCATTTTTTAACAAAAGCACCAACATTAGTTCTACTCGCAGGCACCCATTCCGAAGAATAAGCTGCCCAATCGTGGCGTGCCGCTCCGTCAACATCAATATATTTAGTTTTAATTAATCGAAGTTTCCATTTTTTTATCTTCTTACCACCACTTATTCCCCAATAATAAAACAGCATTGGACCTCTGTTTTCATGGATCAAAGCACCCTCAATAACATAAGCAACTTTAATTAAAAAAAGAATTGGCAGACTAAAAAAAAGCAATACCACTGCAACTAATTTATCAAATACTGTCTTGAAAAACCGAGATGGAAGAGGATCAGTCATCTCAAAAATATTTTTATACCTAATCTTTACTTCATCTGTTGGGGGCCTGTAGGGAAATGCTTCACTAGGTTCAAAGGATATTTTCATATAATAAATTTTCTTTATTCATTTTCTGACTAAATAGATATCTTTATTCACGATTTGTAGAGATACATATTGACAGCTCTGTTCATGACTAAAATCTCAAATAAAATAGCTAACTTTATATATTTTTATAGATGAGGTTTTCTTTTAAAGACTATTCCTTTCCTCATATCGATCCATTCTTTAAACAACAGAAAAATAAATTTACTGTTAGTAATTAAATAGCGTTTCCACATTCGCCTTGGTTCCTGGAGAAGCCGATATAGCCATTCAAGCCCAGAATTCTGCATCCAATTTGGTGCTCGTGAGACGCTTCCCGAAATGACATCAAATGATCCTCCAACGCCCATCACAAGATCTACACCGAGTTCATTTCGCCATTTATCAATAAAATTTTCTTTTGCTGGAGAGGTAATGGCTACAAATAACATTTTCGAACCAGAGCGACGTATCAACTCCACAACTGACCGTTCATCATCCCAAAAATATCCATGATGATATCCAGCAATTATTATTCCTGGATATACCTTTTGAAGTTCTTTTACGGTTGAATCTAGTATCTCAGCCTTTGCTCCAAGGAGAAAAATTGGATAATTTTGTTTAACACTTAATTTTAATAACCTATAAAATAAATCAATTCCAGAAACCCTTTCAGGTATTTTGTACCCAAGAAACCTTGCTGCCCATACTACGCCCATGCCATCAATATTTATCATATTACACGATGATATAGATTTAAATAATGAAAGATTCGATCTCATATTTATCAACTTAGCAACGTTTACTACCCCATGCTGGATGAACAGATTTTGTTTAAGGTTTTTTTCAATTTCATTAACTGTATCATCCATACTTCCTACATTCATAAAGCAATTAAAAATTTTTATTTTTTTCATGTCTAAACTCTAGTTTTCTAAGTATAGATATCTTATTTAACTTTGAGCTGATTATGCTAGAAATTGCGTGTAATTTTTATCAAATAAGTATAGGATTAAATATACTACAGAATATATAAACTTATTTCTTGTTTATGATTTTTAATTACATAAATTAGTTATATGTATTGCATTTATTCTTAGATGATACTTATTAAGAGATTTGATATCCACGGATTAGATATAGGATAAAAGTTTCTATTTTAAACATTCGTTAGCGAAAATATAATTTGCAATAGCACACTATAAAGAAAATAGAGTCAGTGGGTTTCGCTACTAAAGAAATTAATTTCATTTAATCTCAAACCCAATTCGCAATACAGATAAACTGGTAGTTACCAATGATAAACCAAATCGTCAGAAGTATCCAATATTGGAATGCACTTTAACTTACTAGATATCGTAATTCCAAATAATCTGCACACATTGAGTAACTCCCGCACAATTGAAGAAAATGCAAGATATGTTTTTCATAAATCAAAAAATAACTAATCTTCAAAATGCCTTTACTAAAATTATTCAAGACTTCATTTAACTAATAAATTTCTCGACGCTATTAAAACATGTTTTTCTAAAAATTTAAGATTTTTAGCTTAAATGGCATTTTTATAAATCAATTTTAAATCTTAATCTTCTACTCTATTAGAATCTCAAACAAAATTAAATTGTTTAGTCACTATCAAGTCCAGTATTTTCCGGAAAACTAGAACCTTTTTTAATTTTAACCTTGGCAATATTGTAGCTGCAAAATACCACATTACAAATTTCTAATTGTCGTTCATACGCAACACCAGAGATTGTACCAATACTATTGCTAAAAAGTCATTCCATTCGGTCTGCCGTTCAAATAAATGATAGTGGGAGCGCTAGAATAGCAAACGCTAAACAGTGACAGATTCTGTCAATACCAATAAAGCCACGAGGCTGAATAGAAGACAAAGATAGCACAGTTATATTTATAATAAACACAATCGTTAGCAAACAAACAATTACCATTCTTCTTTGATTTTGTTGCCCTAGATTCAGAAAATTCATTAAATTTAAATCCCAAAATACGTATTTAAAATTATGCTGAGCTTTAAATGGACTGTATCTGATCTGATGCAACCACAACCCTAGTTTGACAACCCATAATCTCCATCAGGACCCAAACACGTCGATCTGGGGTAATTTTTTCTACCTCTGCGACATAGTTTGCAAAAGGACCCTTTGTGAAACTCACATGATCAGAAGGCTTCAAATATTTATGTCTTTGCATCTTGAAATTTACGTCACAACGTAACATCAGCTGGGTTATCAAGTCTAAAGGCACCTTGGTTGGCTTTTTGTCGAAACAAACCAGCTGCGAAATACCATAAGTAGAATTAACAGCTCGCCATGGGCCAAGTGTCATATCTAAAGCAACAAATATGTATCCAGGAAACAGCGGCCGAATAGAATTGACAAATCTTCCCTTAATCTGCCGTGTTTCCTCTACAAGCGGAAGAAATGTCTGGAAACCTTGGCGATCTAGGTTCGTAACTGCGATTTTGCTGCAGTTCGGCTTCACTTGAGCCAAAAACCAGTTTGTATTTGGATGGTGCATTTTCATATAATAATCTCACTTAACGCATTTGGTTTGTTCATCATAAAGCAAGATTAAGTTGATTGCGTTACAATGGTTATGACTATTCATCACATAGATATGTACTTCAATAAATTCGATTTACATAATTTGGCATGTCAATTTTATCTAAATCCATAAAAATAATATTAGTTTGTATTTCTAAGATATTCTATTCAGATTAACACCTTTGAAGCTCAAAAGTATAGGTTCACGCGTAAACGTATAGCTACTATTTAAGAGCATATAAAGCATGTGTTATGGGTATTCTTAGTGTTGAAATTGTTTCCAACATAAATTTTGGACCGATCCAGTTGTTTATCAGGTAGTCCTTGTGCGGTAGCTTGCGAAAATGCCAAATGTCGAAAATCGTTTGTAGATAATAAATATCTTTTTTATTACATTCTAATAGGGTTCTAAAACTTCATAGTACAATCTGTCATTAAATTTTTGGTAAATTTTTGATAAATTATTAAAAAGTAATTTAAGGAATAGTTGCACACAGATTGTTCAAGTCTCATGTTAGAATCTTCTTTCACAGGACTACTGAAACCATTTAAAATAATTTTTTTTTAAAGATTGAAATAACAACATAAGTTAGGATTTTATTTTGACTAATTTTAAAGTTCTATCTGTTTTTGGAACGAGACCAGAGGCCATTAAGATGGCACCGTTGGTCAAGGCATTAGAAGCATCAAACTTGATTGATTCTAAGGTTTGCGTAACAGCTCAACATCGAGAGATGCTAGACCAAGTTCTTAAATTGTTTGAAATCAGACCAGATTACGATCTCAATTTAATGAAACCTAAACAAAGTTTGCATGAAATCACTTCATCTGTATTGGTAGGTCTTAGTCCTATCCTTGATGACTGCATGCCTGATCTTGTACTCGTACACGGGGATACCACCACAACTTTAGCGACATCTTTAGCAGCCTATTATTCAAAAATACCTTTAGGGCATGTCGAAGCAGGCCTTCGTACGAAAAATATTTATTCTCCATGGCCTGAGGAAGTAAATCGAAATGTGGCCGGGGTAATAGCACGTCTTCATTTTGCACCTACCAAGAAATCCGCACAAAACTTGATATTAGAAAACATTCCAGAAAATCACATTTATGTTACTGGAAATACAGTCATCGATACGCTTCTAGGCGTAATTAATAAGCTACAAAATGATCAGAATATGACCACTGAATTTGCTAATGAATTCCAGCTTGATCCTAACAAGAAAATCATACTCGTTACTGGGCATCGCCGTGAAAACTTTGGAAATGGATTTGTAAAAATTTGTCAAGCTCTATCAATTCTTTCAGAGAGAGATGATGTACAAATTATATACCCAGTACATCTCAACCCCAATATAAAGATCCCTGCAGAAAGATACCTTGGGAATAAAAAAAATATCCGCCTAATACCACCACAAGACTACCTACCTTTTGCATATCTAATGAGCCGTTCAGACATCATTTTGACAGACTCAGGTGGTATACAAGAAGAAGCTCCTTCACTTGGAAAACCCGTCTTAGTTATGAGAAACACGACCGAACGCCCTGAAGCTTTGGATGCTGGGACTGTGAAGCTTGTTGGAACAAACTCTGAATTGATTGTAGCAGAAACAAACAAGTTGTTGGATTGTGAGGCCACTTTTGGAAAAAAAACACAAGTTCAAAATCCATATGGTGATGGCAAAGCAAGTGAACGAATTGTTGAAGCAATCTTACAATTTTCTAGTTAAATATGGAAATATATAGTGTCGAAATTAAAAAATAAAAAAGTTTCAGTGGTCGGTCTAGGATATATTGGACTCCCAACAGCAGCAATGTTTGCCTTACAAAAAATTGAAGTGGTTGGAATAGACGTTAACCAAGTAGTAGTAGATACAATTAATCAAGGCAATATTCACATCATCGAACCAGATCTAGACGTCGCAGTTCGCTCGGTTGTTAATGAAGGTTTTCTCAGGGCTACAACAACTCCAGAATATGCAGAGGCTTTCATAATTGCAGTACCTACCCCACTAAAGGGTAAAAATCATGAGCCAGACCTAAGCTTTATTGAAGCTGCCTCCAAATTGATTGCTCCAGTTTTACAGCCGGGTAACCTTGTGATCCTTGAAAGCACAGTCCCAATTGGTGGAACTGAGAAAATGTTAAATTGGCTCAAAGACGCCCGTCCAGATCTCAAATTTCCTATGACATTAGAAGAGGATACGGAAATCCATATTGCACATTGTCCTGAGCGGGTTCTTCCAGGGAAGGTTATGATTGAACTAATCACAAATGATCGGATCATTGGGGGAATGACATCTAAATGTTCAGACCGTGCAATCTCACTCTATAAGATGTTTGTTAAAGGTGAGTGCATAAAAGCATCATGTCCACGTACTGCTGAAATGACAAAACTGAGCGAAAATAGCTTTCGTGATGTTAATATAGCCTTTGCAAATGAACTTTCTCTAATATGTGATGAACAGAATATTAATGTATGGGAGATTATTCATCTCGCTAATCGCCATCCTAGAGTTGGAATTTTACTGCCTGGCCCTGGCGTTGGAGGGCATTGTATTGCCGTGGATCCTTGGTTTATTGTTGATTCGGTGCCACAAACCGCTCAGCTTATAAAAACGTCCAGATTAATAAATAATTCTAAGCCAGAGTGGGTCATAAAAAAGATCCTGTCTCGAATTGAGGTAATAGCAAATCATCATTATAATAAGAGACAATGTGATGTATCCATCGCCATTTATGGCATTTCCTTCAAGCCTGATATTGATGACCTTAGGGAAAGTCCTGCTTTAGGAGTTTTCTTAAATCTCTCAAATATTCATGATGGTCCTATAATAATAGTTGAACCAAACATTCAAAGCTTACCCACAGGTCTTGAGCATATAGAATTGTCCAATATCAAAAACTCTATTGAAGCTGATTTACATGTTATTCTTGTGAGACACTCTGCCTTTACCGATATTAGCTTTCTAGACAAAGAAGTATTAGATTTCGTGGGGCTTTTAAGTCACGTAAATAAGAATAAAATATGTCTCTAAAAAGTTATATTAAAAGTTCACCCACTTTCTCAAAGTTAGCGCGTAGGCCTCTTTTTTATTATTCTTATCTTTCAAAAACCATAAAATCACTCCAGTCTGCTTCGGTTCCAGAAAGGGAAAAGGCTACAAACCAGTTACTTAAAAAAGCACTTTTTCGTGCATTACACACACCTTATGCGCGTAATATTGGGTTACCAAAAAGTCTTGATGAATGGCCAATTTGTGACAAAAATACATTACAAAAGCATTACCATCAAATGAAAATAACAGGTATTAGGCCACATCTAAAAAGCTATTCAGGTGGGACAACAGGAATTCCTGTTCAGGTTGATCTTTCACTTGATGCGTTGGCTCTTGAGCAAGGATTGCTTGATTATATTGTTAAGCCATTTTCTGTAGATTGGTTTAAATCCAGGATTGCTGTTTTAAGGGGCGATGACTTTGCCGCAAAAACTTCCCAAAAAAAAATCCTTTGGAAGTTTCAGAATGGTGGTAGGCGCCTACATTTTTGCTCCAATACATTAAATAAAGATAACATATCTGATTTTTCTGATATGCTAAAGAAATTCAATCCAGATATTCTTTGGGTATATCCCAATGTATTACGTCAGTTTCTTAACTTGCTTGAGGGGCAAAATCATCAAATAAACCCAAAACTATTGATTAGTTCTTCCGAAATTTTTGATAGTCAATTAGCCGCTCTTGCTATAAAAAAACTAAACTGCAGAAACATCTTAGATTTTTATGGCCAAGCAGAAAGAGTTTGTGCAGCATTCTCGGTGGGTGGAACGCTTTATCATTTCGTAAGCGCATATGGAAAAGTAGAACTACTTTTTGAACGAGAAGAAAATAATTTTGATCTTTATCGTATCATTGGGACACCGTATTGGAACAAGTCCTATGGCTTAGTTAGGCTTGACACTGGGGATCTTGCATGTTTGCCAAAGGGATTATCAAATAAATCGGTCAAACAGATAGCCTTGGGTACTCATCCATTTCTAGGTATCTTTGGAAGACATAATGACCATCTATTGTCGCCATCTGGAGAAATTTTGGTAGGTATTGACCACATTCAAAAGGGCCTTAAATCTATAAGCCAACTTCAAGTCGTCCAAAATTCCACTCACCAAGTTGAATTGATAGTTATTCCAAAAAGTAACTTTACTCAAAACGATGCTGACCAACTGATAATGCAAGCTAGAAAGAAGATTCCCATCACAATGGGCATAACCGTTTCTTTAACCGACTCGCTTAATAAAGCACCAAATGGAAAAGTCCCTTTTATCATAAAAAAAATTTAAGACCATGTTCATATTATTTTCAAGACATAAATCATGAAAGTCCTTTTAATTGGGCCACATAAATCACTTAATGGAGGCGTTGCCAGTGTCTCACAAGATCTTCTGGAATCTTTTGAAAGCGACCCAGACGTAAGCTTAATTGAACTTTCTACAATTTATACAGAAAAAAAACTTTTTTACCCTATAAACTTTTTAGTTTTTTTTATTCAACTCATTTGGCTCTCAATTAATAACAGGTTTGACCTAGCTCATATACATCTTGCATCCAAAGGAAGTGCATTTCGTAAAGTAATTGCCATGGCATTGCTCTGCATGCTCAGTAAAAAATACTTAGTTCACTTGCACGGAGCTAAATTTGATGAATTTTACTTAAATTTACCAAAAATAACTGCCTTTATTGTCAAGTATTATATGCAGCGAGCAATCTATGTCGTTGCATTGTCAAAAAGCTGGGAAAACTGGATTTCTGAGTTTATGCATTTGCAAAATACGCGTATAATATCCAATGGGTCTCACAGCGCAAAACGCCATGTAAACTCTCCAATACTTAAGAAAATGCCAGTTTGTTTGTTTGGTGGTCGCTTAGAAGGTAGGAAAGGTCCCGAAGAACTATTATTTGCATGCTCCATTCCACCATTAATAGGAAATATTAAAATATGGTTTGCTGGGGATGGAAACGACGTTCATTATAAAGCGCTTGCAGAAAAGTTGGGCATTATTGAAGATTGTGAGTTTTTCGGGTGGATGCCCAAGGAGGAATACTATCAAAAGCTTAATCAAGCTGACGTATTTATATTACCTTCCTTTGCGGAAGGCATGCCTATGAGTATTATTGAAGCCATGAGCGCTGGAATCCCTTCAATCTCAACAATAGTGGGTGGTATTCCAGAATTAATCCAATCTGGAAAAACAGGCATACTTGTTGAACCAGGGAACATTTCATCTCTTCACAATGCAATTAAAAAAATTTTTGAAACCCCTTGCACAAGACCCAGAATGTCTAAAGCGTGTAAGGAGGAATACACAAAGAATTTTACTGTTGATAAAATGTTTTCTAGCTTCAAGTCACTTTACATAGAAACACAAACAAAGTGATATTCAAAATATTTAAAGAATACATCTGGGTCATGCTGGCAAATGCTTTACCAGGCGGCTATAGGGTGGCAGGTGTTTTTGCTTTCACTCAGCTGCTGTCTTTTGAAAAGAGTGCCGAATTTTCAACTCAATACTTTTGGTTAGGCTTTGCAGGAACAATCACTGCCATACCTATTGCATCAATATGCTACTCAAAGATCCATAAACTTAATGGAATACAAGTCATCACACTTATCACAGTGAGTTCGATCCTTTCAACTACTATTATTAACTTTATTTGCCAATCAAATTCAAAGACCTTTTTTTGGAATATTTTAATAGCAACAATACTAATGGCATTTTTTGAAGTTGAGCGAACAAAGCTGGCTGTTAACGGTAAATTTCAAAGACTGACACTAGCATTATTATTCTCTTGTTCATCTCTGATCCTTAGTATTTTATTTTTTAAAGAAAATATTAGATTAGAAATTACATTTTTTGTACTTCTTCTATCTCTTCCAGTTTTAGCTCAAGGAGCTATTTCTCAACAATCACAACTTCCAACAATTAAATGGAAAAACCTTGTGTTTAGTTTTATAGGTTTTTCAGTTTCAGGTTGCCTTTCAACAGGGCTCTTTTTTCTATTACCTTTAATCATAATTTCTGAATATGGGGATTCTTCAGCGCCAAACATTGCCAGAATGTTTGTTCTGAGTAGCGCGTTCTTCCTTTTACCACGCACTCTTTCTGCCAAATCAATATCCGCTTTAAGAGATGGTAATTTTAGGTATAATGATGTGAAGCAAATTTGTGTTGTTATTTTTTTTGTATCAATTTTTATCTATGGTTTTTTCCTTTTTGTAAGCTTAATTTGGTTTCATGAATTTTTATCTTTATTTGCGCTAGCGTTTGGACTGTTAACCACACAATTTGCACTTCCTTTTTCAAATGCTCTAATGGTGGGAGGGAATTATCAAGACATTCTATCAATTAATATTTATTACGCCACATTGTTTGCAGTCCTTACTATCTTAACAATCCTCTGCCTTGATCAAGGATCTGATCGGGCAGTCATTATTTGCATCGCGTTTACAATATCAAATTTGGTCAAAATACGTTTAACTTCAAATAAGGTGCGCACACTTTTAAAGGATTTAAAATGAAGCTTTATAGGTTGGGCAACTGGTTCTTTCGACTTGGTATACCATTATTACCCATGGTTTGCGATGCACTGATCCGAATTCTTCATAATAGTGCTGTTTATAGCCAAACAAAAATAGGAAAAAATACTGTTTTTGGGTATGGCGGTATTTCTGTAGTAATTCACAAGAATGCAGTAATTGGAAAAAACTGCGTTATTGGACCCAATGTAACCATTGGGGGAAAATCAAAATCAACTCGGGTACCAACAATTGGTTCAGGCACTTATTTGGGAAGTGGCTCAAAAATCTTAGGCGATATTTTAATAGGTCAAAATTGTGTAGTTGGAGCTAATGCAGTTGTGCTAAATGATGTACCAGATAATTCTGTGGTTGTAGGCATTCCTGCTAAAATTATCCGCTCTAATATAAACCCAAAAGACTTCTACTAAAATACGCTTTTAAAATACTCAAACAATAAATTTATTTTGATCATAAGAATTTTAAACTCAAATATCTCAATCGATATGACGCAAATCAAAGCTTCGCAGGTACTTCATTTCCATTAGCTGAATCCTAAAACTCACTACGATATAAGCAAAAAGGCTTACAAGAAAGACCATGCTCAGACTTTTTATATTACTAGCAGCTGTTAAGTTGGGTTTTGTTGCATTCGTAGAGAATGAAAGTCTAAAGTTTATCCCTGATGCAGTCATCTTTATGGTTACAGTTATCGGTCTTTACATTAATATGATTTCACCTAGAGGTAGTTTTAAAGAAGCCGTTTATCCAGTTTTGGGGATACTAGGGTTACTAGCAAGTGGATCGTTAACTATAGTATTAAACGACAACTACTTTGCCTCAAGTTACACATCACTTCTACGAACTATTTCCCCTCTACTTGTGTTTATTTTACTTCTTCAGTCTAATTTTATTCATGAAAAAAAAATTAACCCAATAGAATATCGTGCAGTTCTGGCACTTATTTTCTGGATTATTTTCCTCGTCTTGTATGGAATTCTCTACCTCACCCCAGACTCAAATAGAGGTTTAATATGGTGGGGTACTGTTTTTGGCGGTCTTCATGAAAGTGCTTACACGCTTCTGGCAGCAGCCTTTTTGTCTTATGTAATTTTTAGTGCCCGTCCATCAATTAAAAATCTATTACTTCTTATTTTAATATCCATTTTTACTATGGTAACACTAATCTTTGGATGGGGCGTTCGGACAGTAGGATTTGCATATATTTTATTTATTGTAGTTGTGGCATCTAGACCTTTTGGGATCAAACCCATCGTCTCTTTATCAGTAATTATTACAACAGGAATTATTACGATTCTTTCACTATTTGCATTCGATTTTATTTCAAGTGAAAATTTTATGATATTCACATCTGGAAGAACTGCAATGTACGCAGAAAAAGTGACTTTCTTGCTGGAGAACACAAAAATAGAATGGGCTCTTGGGAACGGCTTTGGTTCCGACTTAATGCATTCGAATGTATGGTGGTGGGCTACAAAGGGATCTCATAACGATTATCTCACATTTATTACTGAGAATGGTATTGTTTTTCTCTTACTTTTGATGAGTGTGCTATTTTCACTTTTTCGTAGAATTGGGAAAAGTAATGGAAAAATTATTTTCCTTCTGGCTTTAATGACAAGTATGGTGAGCAACGGATACCTAGTTAGACCTACGGCTGCATATGTTCTGGTAATTGCTCTCACACTACAATCAGGATATAATAATGAGAAGAGAAGTTATGGTAAGTGAATTAAATGAAACCCTGATTGAAACATATAGATATTGTAAGAATATAAATTATTCAGGTTGGGATCCTTACGACGGTTTAAATTCAAAAGTTTTCCAACGTTCATTTTTTAAAAAATCAGCCATTGCCAGAATCTTTTGGACACAGCTTTTCAAACACTCACCTATAAATTTTCGCCAAATAATGATGGTAAAAGAAGGCCAGAATCCCAAAGGCTTGGCTTTAGTTTTATCATCCCTGTGTAATATTCTAGGTACATCTATTGCACCTCCTGGTTCTCAAATAGACAGAGAAATTCGAGTTGAAATCATCAATATTTCAGATCAATTGTTACAACTGAGGTCGCAAAACTACAAACATTTTTGTTGGGGATACAATTTCCCTTGGCAATCAAGGGCATCTTACTTGCCTAAATGGACGCCAACAATAGTTTGCACAGCATTCGTTGTCGATGGATTGTTATCTGCTTATAAAGTGACACTAGATAAACGTTATCTTGATGCCTGTATTTCAAGTACTCTATTTGCTACAAATGATTTAAATAAAATAGAAACAAAAAGTGGTGTTGGCTTTTCATATTCTCCTTTAGATAATCGGTTTGTTTATAACGCAACCCTTCTCGGTAGTCGCTTTCTTTCTGCAGTAAGTGAAGTAACTCAAGAAAAGTCACTTTTAACCGTAGCTAAATCATCAATTGAAAGCACAAGAGAAGCTTTTAGTTATGATGGCTCGTTTGTTTATGCCCGCGAAAGCATATCTAAATGGCAAGACAATTTTCATACAGGTTTCAATCTTGAATCTTTAGCTCGATACAGAACTATTAGCGGCGACACCGACTACGATAAGGTCATTCAGTTAGGAACAGACTACTGGTTAAAAAACTTTTTTTTAAAAGATGGAACATGCAAATATTACAATAACAAAGTCTATCCTTTAGATATTCATTGTTCATCTCAGGTTTTTCCAACCCTCTATTATCTTGGACTTTCGAATAAACAGATACTTCTTCAGGAGAAAGTTTATTTACAAATGATCAAGACCTTCTACGAAAGTAGTGGTAATTTTAGGTTTCAGGTAAAGAAGCAATTTCCAATAAAAATTAAATATTTTCGCTGGGGAACGGCTTGGGCCTTTTACGGAATGTCGTATTTTCTCAAGGCTCGTGAGACTAAATTTAACCACCTGCTTTAATCTGATTGTGTTGTAGGAAAATCTAAAAAGGATAACAGATTAAACAATAGAAATTGTAACATATGTAAAATAGCACACTATATCTAATATGAGTTATATGGAAACAATATATATTAACTTGCCAGATATGGTGACATCCAAAAATATCCTAAATTTAATGGTAAAATATTTTAGAATTCTATAGAAATTAAACCAAAGGAAATAAATGAATATTAAAAAATACTATCATGGAGAAGTTGGTATATTCATATTGGAAAGTTCCAATGAAGGCATAATCTGACTAAATACGCGATTCCAGTTTGTTATGGGTTGCGTTCCTACGAAGATAACGTCCGCTGGCCTAAGTTCTAGTTGTGTTGCTAATAGAAAGTTGGCCGCATTAGATGCATCTAAATGCAGAGCCTTAATAGATGCAAATTCTCTAGGATCTGAAGTTCTCCTTAAAATATATATCTGTTTTATATTCCCTGACAAAGGCATTATCCCACCACTTTCTACTAGCGCATCAGCAAGAACCGCCTTATTCTCAAAGGGAAGTGAAAAGCGAGTCTGAAAACCCACTTCACCAATAACATAGACGTATTCCCTAACTATTGCACCATAATTAAGCCTTGCAAGGAAACTATCACTCGCATCTGATCTTGCCCACATCTCATTTCTAGTATCAACCAATGCCTTTGCCCTAGCCTGTTGACGTAGCCCAAGACTATCGTCATAGTCATCTGTCATTTTAACAACTACTCTGTCAGCATCTCTTAGTAGGATTCTAAATGAACTATCTTGGTTGTAGAGCTCAGCAACGGAAAGTTCATAAATAGAGCTGTTCCTGTAAAGTTGAATGATTACGAAAGATGAATCATTTATTGCTATACCACCTCTAAGAGAAATAACCTGGTCAAGATATAGCGGTTGCAGCGTAATCGGCTCTATACCTGGAGAAACTACAGCACCCACGACAGAGACTTTTTGAGAATTGAACTCAGCTACTTCAATGCTAAACGAATTGGCCAGCCCCTCCTCAACAAGCATTTGAGAAATAGCATCCTCAGCTTCTTGAAGCCTTAGACCACCAATGACAACTCGACCAATGTCAGGAATGGAAATGGCTCCATCATCCTGAACAGTATATCCTTGACGCTTATTTTGCGATGCCAAAATAACATTAAGAGCTTCAATATCATTTCTCGCCGTCGGCGTACTAAGCATCACCACGTCACCAACACCAATGATATATGGCTGCGGCTGCGACAGTTTGGGAAGGTGTGCCTCAATATCACTAGTAAGTTTTTTTAAGGAAGATGCTTGACGCAAACTAGTGTCATATCCGCTTTGATGGCTTTCATTTTCGGCAATTTTAGAAAAAATATCCGGCAGTTTCTTAGGCTCGTATGGAGAGCTATTAGCTTCTAAAACAACCTCTAGTGTGAGGGGAATTATGCGAACATTACCACCCTCATTGACTGCAGGGTAATGGTACGCAATACCACAACTGCTTAACAATATTGTTAAGAAGATTATCAATAGGCATTTTATATAACCTTGATTTAATTTCCAAGTATATTCCTTATCCATTTTTCCCTCTTATTCCATTTTTCTAAGGAAGTGCCAAAAACACATCCAATCTTTTTGACAGTAATCACCCATCATAATACTTTGATACATAAACGTCGTAACCATATTGACCTGCGTACCCGTAATACTTCATCTTCTTGGAGTTGATCTGGTTCAGGACTACTCCAATAGTATTAATACCAACGCTCGAAAGCATATCTAGACCTTGATAAACTTGACCCTTAGTCGTAGTATTCCACTTAACTACATATATAGTGGCATCACAGTTGATACCTATCAAGCGAGCATCTGGAACAAACAATACAGGTGGAGTATCAATGAGTATGTAATCATAGTTTTTACGTAGTTCAGTGAGCAGTTTGGCGAAACTCTCAGATGCGAAAAGATCTGCAGCGTTAATATTACTTTTACTTCCAGATAGGATATCAAATCCCAATTCTTCAACAAATGGGTTTACATTTTTGAAGTCACGATCACCCGTTAAGAGATCAATAAGTGCAACTGTGTTTTTCCTATCTATGTCGACCGAATGATTAGAACTTCTAATATCAGCCTCTATTAATATAACACGTTTACCAAGACCAACAAGGTTCTTAGCAAGTGCAAAAGTGAGTGTAGTTTTACCTTCTCTCGGAACCGAAGAAGTCATCATGATGACTTGTGGAGCTATATCAGTTTTTGGCATAAGAATGGACGTGCGGAGATTGCGAACAGCCTCCGAAAACACTGAGTTTGGCTTGTCCTGAAAGAAGGATATAACAGATTTTCTCTCCCGTGAAGGAATTAATGGCACAGAACCGAGAACCCAATAACCGCTATTGTTACTCAAATCATTTGGTGATCGAAAACCCTCAAAGCGCATTTCCCGAAAGAGTATGAAGCTGAAACCCATTATCAGCCCTAAGCTAGTAGCAAGTAACAGAATTAAGCCTTTTTTTGGGCTTTTTTGGTTAGACTGTCCTGTTGAATCTGCTTCTGAGAGGATGCGCACATCAGCATTCTCAAGTCCCAATTGAACATTAATCTCTAGTAGACGAGTGGACAAACTTTCATAAAGAATACGAGCGGCATCTGTCTCGCGCTCAAGCTGCTGAAGTACAATCAATTCTTGAGATTGTCTCTCGATCTTTTTCGTTAATAAAGTTACAGATTCCCTTAGAGCTAACAACTTTTTCTGACCTCGCCCAGCATCCGCTTCCCTTTCAAGCATGAAACGATCTACTTCTAGATTGAGATCGTTGAGAGATATCAGATTTTCGTTATACTGCGAAATAGTGCGACTTAGGCGAAAGTCGTTTGCTGCCGTGATTAATGCTTTTATATTAGCAGATTTTCTAAAAAATTGTAGTTTAGCCAGCGCTTTTTCTTTTTCTGTACTTTGGACTATTAGTTTAGATAAGCTCAATCGCAACTCTCGAAGTTTAATTTCTTCTGCCTCGAGAACATCGGCATTAACAAGTTTTGACTGACTTAAAAATTGTGCCTTTTTTGATTTCAAATTCTCAAAGTTCTGCTTCAATTCTAAAGTACGCACTGAAAGAAATTTAGTAGCCTTATCATGTGCATCCCGCTTAATCTTAATCTTATTTTCAATATAAATCTCCGCCATAGTTTCAGCCATTTGGGCAGAGAGCGCTGTGTCATTGGTAGTGAATGAAATATTCATTACTAGAGTATTGCGGGGGTTTGAGATTGTCATTGATTTAATCACAGAGTTGATGACACTTGATCTGAGATCTTGAGAAGACACCGATGCTGGTTTTTCAGGCACCACTCCAAGGAATGTGGTAAACTGTGTTTTAATTAGATCGGAAAGTTTAGGCGATTGAAGGCTATAATTGAATTCAGGTTCGTTCATAAGCTTGAGATAATCTACGAGTTGTCCTACAAGATAGCCTGACCTTAAAACTTCAAGCTCCGTCATGACGTTCATGTTGGTTAATGGGCCACCCGATATTATATTTTCGATGTTAGAAATTATCTGAAGCTTATCCTCTTGAAGAACAAGCTTTGCCGTTGCTGAATAAAGCGGGACAGCAATGCGCCTGACGTAAAAATCTGCAACGAAGACACAACACAGAACAAATACTAGTACAACCCATTTTCCCCGCCAAAGCGAACTGATGATTCTTTCTAGTTCAAAATCACCATTAACAATCTTCGAGTTTTGAGAAGGTGCTTGGAAATTCAATTGATTTCAGCCATTTGCATTTCACCAGTAAAAACACTTAGGACCATTACATTAATCTTCCATTTCAATATTTTTATGACTGATAGCCAGACCAGTCTGTATCCTTTGTTAAACCAATTAATTTTCTTTTAAATCTTTTAAGATTAATCTGGCAGCCCCTTTAATTGAAGCAATTGGTTTTGTTGGAAATTTTTTGACAATGTTCACTCTACAACTCCACTTTGAATGGGCCTAAAAATTTCTGCCCCTTAAAAACCCTCCAATAATATACAAAATAATTTCTTTTGAATTTATTATTTTGTCTTAAATATGCTTAGCTTTTTTAAGCTGTATTAATGATAGACATTGTCATAAAAAATCCCAATAAACTGCGTGGCAGTTGGATAGATTAGAGGAAATAAGGAGAGGGCAAATATACTAAAGGATAAGTCACACTACCTAAGCCCATCTATTTTATGATCAAGGACACATATTGACCAAAAATAGCCTCAGATTGTTTCGCAATAATTTCAAGACTTTGGATGCGATCACTAAAATCTTTGACGGTACCTTCTCGGGCATCAATTTCCAGTTGAGCAAGTGTCTTTTCTAACAATTCTTGCCCCAGCATAGCTGAGGCACCTTTCAATTTATGAGAAGTCTCCGCTAATGCATTATGATCTTTTTCAAATAAACCTTGATTACATTGTTTAATAAACTGTTCAAGTTCTTCAAAAAATACCCAACCAACTCCCAAGGCTTTCTCACGACCAAGGGTTTCAAATAATTCCTTTA
>Ga0209119_1001516_pt1 | contig 22616 bp, 23 predicted proteins | sample COG_03_FD_184747 | JGI IMG/M metagenome (GOLD analysis project Ga0209119, IMG submission 184747) | Pelagic Microbial community sample from North Sea - COGITO 998_met_03 (SPAdes) (version 2) | ecosystem: Environmental > Aquatic > Marine > Neritic zone/Coastal water | place: Helgoland, sampling... | reverse complement strand
AAAAGGCAGAGTTATGCTTAGATCACTTTGCTCACTCAAGCCATAGCGCAGTTTAAAAGCTGCGCGATAGATTTCGCCATCAAGAAGAAGGGATTCATAGTTTTGACCATTTGTAGGCAGTAGCGAGTTAGGGTCTTCTGAGCTGATGCTGGCCATATCGAATACCGATGACCACTGGAATTGATCTTTAGGGATAGTCAAAACGCCTGTGGCTTCTGGAATATCATGGACTTGCACTAAAGGATTTCTATTGGATGAGGGCAGCGGTTGATTACGCCATGGCTCTAATGCTAAAGCGTTTGAAGCTGGAAGCAATAGCGATAACAAGACTGTAAAGGTTACAAGCACCACCGGTTTACGGGTGGTCAGTAAGCGCTTTAAACAAGTCATTGTTTTACCTTTTTTAAGTAATGGGTGTAGCTACTTTTTCTGTTAAGATTTTATACCCTAAATGCATGCAGTTGGTCATAATACTTTGTCTATATTTAAGATTAAATGCGACAATAAAATTCTGTTTATGCTCGTTGAGAGCAGCCAATAGTTAAAACTGAGCTTAACTGAGTGAGTCTGAATTTATGAGTGATAATTTAACCCATTTAAATGCGGCGGGTGAAGCCCATATGGTCGATATTTCTTCTAAAGTGGACTCGCTCCGTATTGCTACTGCGGGTGCTACCGTCACTTTGGGTACCGCTGCATTTGAGCAGTTGACCAATGGTAATAATAAAAAAGGTGATGTGATTGCCGTTGCCCGTATAGCGGGTATTCAGGCAGCTAAAAAATGCAGTGATTTGATTCCACTTTGCCATCCTCTTATGCTTACATCGGTGGCCTTAACTTTTGACTTGGATGATAAAAGCAATAGCGTTTATGTACGAGCGACATGCAAAATAACGGGGCCGACAGGTGTTGAAATGGAAGCTTTAACAGCGGTGTCTGTTGCGGCTTTAACTATTTACGATATGTGTAAGGCCGTTGATAAGTCGATAGTGATTTCAGATATTGCCCTGATAGAAAAAGCGGGTGGCAAGAGTGGTCATTGGCAACGCGACGCTGAAGTTTAAGGTTTTATTTTATGATTAAAATATTATTTTTTGCTCGTCTAAGAGAGCAGCTGGGTACTCGCGAGTGCAGTGTCACTTGGAGCGATAATATGACTGTGCAGTCGTTAATTAATCATTTACTAACGAATAATGACGATAAGTGGCAGTTATTACTGGCTGACGAAGTTGTGGTTGCCATTAATCAGCAGGTTGTTGGTCGTGACGCTCGCATTAAAGACGGTGACGAGCTCGCTTTCTTTCCGCCGGTCACTGGCGGGTAAGCGTTAATTATGGATATTAACAACGCCTCAAAGCTCTCGCCATTAGTGAGTGTGGTTATTCAATCATCCACCTTTGACGTGCCTGCTGAGACTCGCTTACTTGAGAAAGCCTTGGCGGATAATCGTATTAATATGGGCGCATTAGCTACCTTTACCGGTAGCGTTAGAGGTAGCGAGACAGGTGCTTCTGACGATGCGGCGGCTTATGGTGAGTTATTAGCCTTGGATATTGAGCATTACCCCGCTATGACACAATTAACGATTGAGGCTATAGCTTTAAAGGCTGCTCAGCGCTGGCCTTTTCTGGCTTGTCGGGTAATTCATCGCGTGGGTCGTTTAGCTGTCGGCGAGCCAATCGTCTTAGTGTTGGTGGCTTCGTCGCATCGTAAAGAGGCTTTTGCTGTGTGCGAGTTTATTCTTGATTATTTAAAGACGGCTGCACCGTTTTGGAAAAAGGCGATATTTGAACAAGGAGAGCAGTGGGTTGCCGCTAAAGTGAGCGATACTGAAGCCTTAGATAAATGGTCGCTTCCTTCGCTATAAACCTCAGTATTTAGCGGCTTTGATGGTATAAACAGCGTTGTTATTCAAGTCGCAATCAGATATTGTCCTGATCCATTAAGTATGTCGTCTATCCATGATTACTGCCTCAGTTAACCTTATTCTTATCAATAGCCTACAGGTTATTATTATGTAATAGGGTTAAGCGCTGTTATTGTGTAAATCCTGAGTGTAATCAATGATCAGTTGAATGCTGAGTCGACATCAAGTAAAGCAGTAATAAATTAAGCATCAATAATTAAAAATGAGTTTACCTTTATGAGTATAGATCAGCGTGCGCTTCGAAATGCGCTTGGACAATTTCCGACTGGCGTCACGATTATAACGGCAGACCCAGAAGGTTATGCGCCTTTTGGTGTAACCGCTAATTCCTTTGCTTCGGTTTCATTAGATCCACCATTGGTGCTTTGGAGTTTACAAAAAAATTCAGATACCTTTGATGCCTTTGCTGCAGCGAAACATTTTGCGGTGAATATTTTGAGTGCTGACCAGCAAGATATTTCGAATCAGTATGCGAAGAAGCATAGCCATGGTTTAGACGCTGAACATTATCAGCCTGGTATTGCCGGCACGCCATTATTGAATAATGCGATTGTTAGCTTTGAGTGCGAAGTGGATGTATGTCATGACGGTGGCGACCATATTATTATGGTAGGCAAAGTGCTTGCCATTAGTGATTTGCATGAAGATGATTTAAACAAGACCAGTCCATTAGTTTTTCACGCGGGTAAATATCGCGAATTAATGGCCTAAGGTATAATTTTTAGATTGAGTTGATCGATCTTCAAAAGGGGATAGCTTGAAATTTTGTAGTCAATGCGGAGAATCAGTCGAACATAAGGTTCCGTCGGGAGATAATCGCCCGCGTTATATTTGTTTGGGCTGCGATGTCGTTCACTACCAAAATCCTAATGTGGTTGTTGGCACCATTCCTCTTTATATTGATGATAAAAACGGTGTGCGTGTATTACTCTGCCGTCGAAATATTGAGCCAAGACATGGCTTTTGGACTTTGCCTGCAGGTTTTCTTGAAAATGACGAAACTAGTAGTGAAGGTGCACATAGAGAAACCATAGAAGAGTCTTGCGCCAATATAAATAACTTATCGATTTACCGTGTATTTAATGTTGCCCATGCCAACCAAATACATATGTTCTTTCGCGCCACAATGTTGGACGACAGTTTTTCGACAACCTCAGAAAGCTCTGAAGTCCGTTTGTTTGGTTTTGATGAAATCCCTTGGGCTGAATTGGCTTTTCCTACGGTACATAAAGCGTTGTTAGATTTGGTCGATGATCATGCCGATGGACAGTTTGCGATTGAGATGATTGATGTTGAAGAAAGTTATTGGCGACAAATGAAAGCGCCTGTTAAATAAATATTTGCCCAGTGAACAACCATGATGGAAATGCTTTAACTTATGTTCAACACACTTGACCCACTTTTAGTTAGCGTTTTAGCCGCTTACTCCTTTGTATTAGTGGCGGCTATTATGCTGGGTGGCAAACTACCCACGCTAATAAGAATGACGCATACGCGCACTCAGTTAGTCATGAGTTTTGTCTCTGGCTTGATGTTGGGCATTGCGATTTTTCACCTTCTACCTCACGCCATTTATACCATTGCCAGTGATCAAGCGGTAGAGATTGCCGCGCGCTGGACCATGCTTGGTTTGCTTGTTATGTTTTTATTGTTGCGCGTTTTCCATTTTCATCATCATGACTTGAGTGATGATGCGCACGAAAGTCAATGTGTTGAGCATGTCGGTGATGATCATGCTCATCATCACCATGATAAAAGCTCATCGACCAAGCCAGTAAGCTGGATGGGTATAGCTCTGGGCTTAACGATTCATACCATGATTGATGGGGTTGCTTTGGCCGCCAGTATGCAAGCCGATTGGTCATTGCTATCTGATAATCAAAGCCTAACGGTATTGGTTGGCTTGGGTGTGTTCTTAGCCATCTTATTGCATAAGCCCTTAGATGCACTAACGATATCTTCTTTGATGAGTGACAGTGGTGCCAGTAAAACTAAGCGTCGCTTGGTGATGTTTGGCTTTGCCATTATTTGTCCGTTAAGTGCCTTTGCCGCCTTATGGGGTATTAATTTTATTAGTAGTGGTCATGGGCTGTATGTTGGTGCGGCGCTGGCTTTTTCTGCCGGTGTATTTTTATGTATTTCGCTCAGCGATTTACTGCCAGAAGTGCATTTTCATAGCCATGATCGATTGAAGATGACCATAGTATTACTCTTAGGTGTAGGTCTTGCGTTGGCACTAGTTAGTGTTGAGCCAGTGCATCGTCATAGTGAGGCTGAGGTCGCCATAGAGATAAAGGCTGAGAGTGATTTATATAGTATTCATCATCATTCTGAAACTATGCATTAAATTGACTCGAGTATAAAAAAGAGATCGGATATGAATATAACGATTTTATTGGTACTGATAATTATCACGCTTGCTTTTGTTTGCTTGCTGTTGTTGTTTCGTGGGCAAAAAACGGCGTTACAACATCAAGCTGAACTTCAAGCGCTAGAGTCGGGATCTGTTGTTATTGCCTCTGAAAAAAAGCATTTGCAAGAAGATAAAGCGCAGTTACAAGATGAGCTTCGAGCACTGCAAGCCAGTTATGCTGAGCAAGGTACGCGTTACGCCGAGTTAGAGGCTAGGACATCTGCAGAACAAAAATCACTGGATGAAAAAATTGAGTTACTAAAAAAGAATCGTGAGCAGTTAAGTGGTGAGTTTGAAAATTTAGCGAATCGTATCTTTGATGAAAAAGCCCAGAAGTTTGAGCGCAACAGTAAGCAATCTTTAGAAGGCACCTTATCGCCACTTAAGCAGCAACTTACAGATTTTCGAACTAAGGTCGAAGAGGCTTATAGCACTGAGAGCAAAGAGCGTCATTTGCTAAAGGAGCAGATTACTCAGCTACGAGAAGATAGTCTGAAAATTGGCGAAGATGCTAATAATCTTACCCGTGCTTTAAAACATGATAATAAGGCACAGGGGAACTGGGGCGAGCTTACCTTAATTCGTGCGTTAGAGATGTGTGGTCTGCGCGAACCAGAAGAATATGAAACGCAAGTAGCTATGAAATCCGAAGATGGCGCTAAGCAAATCCCAGATGTGGTTGTGCATTTGCCTGGCGGTAAAGACGTGATTATCGATTCAAAGGTCTCGCTATTAGCCTATTCGCGTTATTTTGAAGCAGAAGATGATCAGCAGCGACAGTTAGCGCTAGATGAGCATGTAAGCTCAGTACGTGCGCATATTAAGGGTTTGAGCAATAAGAATTACGATAGTCTTGTCGGCGTTAATACGCTGGACTATGTAATGCTGTATATACCTATTGAAGGCGCCTCAGCCTTAGCGCTACAAAATGATAAAGACATTTGGGGCGATGCCTACAGTAAAAATATTGTCTTAGTGAGCCCAACTAACTTGCTGGCTATACTGCGTTCGGTTGAGACCATTTGGCGTCATGAGCGACAGAATAAAAATGCTGAAAAAATCGCTTTAGAGGCGGGTAACTTGCATGATAAATTCGTTTCTTTTATCGAATCATTAGAAGGTATAGGCAGCCATTTAGAAAAAGCACAAACAGCTTATGATACGACCTTTAAGCGCTTGTCTACTGGTAGTGGTAATTTAATACGCCGCGTCGCTATTCTTAAAGACCTAGGCGCTAAAACGAAAAAAGATTTACCCGATACGTTATCGATTGATGACGAAAGCTAAAGTATATTATTGACTCTGTAGAGGTTCTTAACATGGCATTACCTAAGTTGGGCAATTTAGCGCCCGCATTTACACTGCACAATCAGGATGATGTTAAAGTCAGCTTAAAAGACTTTAAAGGCAAGAAGAATGTTGTCGTTTATTTTTATCCTAAAGCCAGTACGCCAGGCTGCACGGTTCAGGCCTGTGGTATTCGTGATAGCGAGAAAGAGCTCGCTGCATTAGATACAGTTGTACTCGGCATTAGCCCTGACCCCGTTAAGCGTTTACAAAATTTTATTGTAAAGCAGTCACTCAATTTTGATCTGCTCTCGGATGAAGGGCATGTGATTGCCGATAAATACGGTGCTTGGGGGCCTAAGAAATTTATGGGCCGTGAGTATGATGGTATTTTGCGTAGCAGTTTTATTGTCGGCAAAGACGGTAAGCTCAAGCATATTATGGATAAAGTTAAAACTAAGACGCATCATGATGATGTGATGGCTTGGATTAAAGGTAATTTGTAGTGGGCTAGTGGGTAGCGAAAGGCTAACCATTACAGTTAAAATAACATCAGTTTCTAAAATATTTATTTAATTTAATGAGGTTTACAATGGGTTTATTTATTAGTCAGGCGCATGCGCAAACAGGTGGAGCACAGCCGCAAGGTGGCGTTGCAATGCAAATGATCTTCTTACTCGGTCTTTTTGTTTTCTTTTACTTTATTGCTATTCGTCCTCAGCGTAAACGTCAGAAAGAGCATGACTTATTAGTCGGCGGCCTACAAAAAGGCGATGAAGTAGTAATGACTAGCGGTTTATTGGGTAAAGTTAGAAAAATTGAAGGTGATTACCTTGTTTTAGAAGCGGCTGATGGCATGGAATTGAAATTCCAGCGTATAGCGGTTCATGCTGTATTGCCTAAAGGTACGCTTAAAGCTGTTTAAGTAGCTTGTTAAAGGCGGTTAATCACTAGCTGCCTTTTTATTTTTAAACAGAACGCAGAAAAAAGCGCATTGAGCGCGAACGTTTTCTCGTCCAATCAAATGCCAGCTATGCTGGCTTTTGTCTAAATGGGGTATTGAGATGGCCGACACCTTAATTAGCACTTTAATTAATTATCCTCCTCGTATTCAGCTGGCTCATACGCCAACACCGCTGCAGCCTTTGCGGCGTCTTCAAAAACAGATTGGCGGCCCGCTAATTTGGTTAAAGCGCGATGATATGACAGGCTCGACTTTGAGCGGCAATAAGGTGCGCAAGTTAGAGTTTATTGCCGCTAAAGCGCTCGCCTCGGGTTGCGATACGCTAATTACCTGTGGTGGCATTCAATCAAATCATTGTCGTGCTACGGCCTTAGTTGCCGCCCAGCTGGGCCTTAAGTGCCATCTGATTCTACGAGGCCTGCCAAAATCAACGCAAGCCAGTGATGGAAACCTTCTGCTCGATGAGCTTTCTGGCTGCAGTATCAGTTATCACTCGCCAGCCGTTTATGCATCAACCTTAGACCGGCTCTTTACTCAAGTATCTAACGATTACACGAAAGCGGGGCATAAGGCTTTTGCTATACCTACCGGTGGTAGTGATGGCGATGGACTTTGGGGATATATTGCTGCTTGTGATGAGATGCGCCAAGACTTTACTGACCAGAATATATCGCCAACTGCAATCATAACGGCCTCAGGTTCTGGCGGTACGCAAGCTGGTTTAGTAGTGGGTGCGTCGTTACTGGGCATGCAGGCTAATATTTATGGCGTTAATGTCTGCGATGATGAACAGTATTTTATCGATAAAATTAAAGATGATATTGCCGATTGGCAATTAAAGTATCCTTCACAAAGTGCATTTGAAGTGACTGCATCTATGATACGAATGATTGACGGCTATGTAGGCGCAGGTTACGCGAAAGCAGGGCAGTCGGTGATTAATACGATTGCTTTGCTAGCTCGGACTGAGGGAGTTGTTTTAGACCCGGTATACTCGGGTAAGGCTTTCGACGGTTTACTGCAAGAAATAGGCGGGGGCCGTTTCGCCGCCGATAGCGATATTGTGTTTATTCATACCGGCGGTGTGTATGGGCTGTTCCCTTACAAGGCAATGTTTTCTCAATTGCCCGAAAAATTCTAGTTAGCTTCCGTTTGCTGAGGCGTGATATTTTGGAACTCATCAAAGTCCGCAAGCGCAGGATTATCAGACAATTTAATAAACGTACTTAACGCATTCTGCATTTGTTTTTCACGCATAAATGCGTAGCGCTGTGCAGTTAATCCACTCATTTGAAGCTGATCTTTTAATATCACTGGGCGAATAAAAACCATTAAGTTGTTCTTTCTTTTACTGACTGAATTCGATCTAAACAAACGGCCCAGTAGTGGGATGTCTCCGAGCAACGGCACTTGCGTGCGGGTAGTGACATCATCTTCGCGTATTAATCCACCTAACACTAATACTTGTCCATCGCGTATAAGCGCGCTGGTTTTTATTTCTGTCTTTTCAGTAATTAAATCGGCCGCTTGGCTATTAGCAGTTTGCGAGACATTCTCTGTTGTTTGTTCAATCTCTAAAGTAATGGAGTCGCCTTGATTAATACGAGGTGTGACATTGAGTGTTATACCAATATCTTGACGCTGAATCGTCTGAAAGGGGTTTGCGGTTGTGGAGCCTGCTGATGTAGAGCTTCCAGTAATAAAGGGTACGCTTTGGCCGACTAATAAACTGGCTTCTTCGTTATCGAGCGCAACAATGGTAGGTGTCGACATAATGTTGGATTTGTTACGGGTTGTGATAGCGCGAAGAGCCGCAACCAAATTGCCGTCTTTTAAGTATCCGTAGGTTAAGCCTGAGTTGCTCAATACGCCAGCGGCTAGCTGGGTATTTGACGGGCTGTCGTCTGAGCCAGACGATATGGCTGCACCAAATATATTGTTAAAGCTAGCGTTAGCAGCGGGTACATTTACCGCGCCAACACCGCCAGTGCGGTTTTCTTCATAAATCTCTGAGCCGCCCCATACCACACCAAAATCTTCACCGGCATCACCCGAAACCTGAACCACAACCGCCTCAATTAATACTTGAGCGCGCTGTATGTCGAGCTGCTTAATTACCGATTTAAGATTGCTAATAAGCCCTGGAGGGCCAGTCATAACGAGTGCGTTGGTTGTTTCGCTCGATTCAATGCTAAAGCTCTGGGTTGATTCTGATTTGCTGTCTTTAATAACGCTGTCGCCCACACTTTTAAGAATCGGTGTAATTTCAGACGCTTCAATATAGTTTAGATAGACCACTTGTGTATTGCCGCCACCCTCAAGCGGTAAATCTAACTTTTTAATTAAGTCTTTAATTTGTTGGCGTTTACTGGCATTGCCTGTAATAAGAATAGAGTTCGATCGTTTATCGACTGCAAATTCAACTTTATCTTTATCTGTGAGGCCTGGCTTATTACCGCTTAGGGATTTAACGACTTTACTTAACGTTGCCGATATCTCATCGGCAGACGCGTATATGATAGGAATAATGTCGAGATCAATTTTATTTTCTGACTTATCGAGTAGTTCGATAACGCGGGTTATCTTTGTAATATTTCTCGCTGAGTCGGCGATGATAAGCGTATTCGTTTGGTTGAAGCTGGCGATATGGGAAGAGGCAGGTATGAGTGGTCTCACTAAGGCCATAAGTTCTGTGGCGCTACTATGTTCTACATCAATAATAGCGGTAACCATGCTGCCGTTACGGGTTTGCTCACCCATAAATGGGATGCCATCGACTTTTGCTTCAGTTACAGGAATGATTTTTACCACGCCGTCAGTTTCTACTGCGGTAAAGTTATTCAATCGTAAAACAGTTAAAAAGAGTTCATAGGCTTCATCAGGAGAAATGGTGCGTGAAGAAAGAATAGTCACGGTGCCCTTTACCGATCTATGAATAACCATGTTTTTGCCGGTTCTATTGGCAACCCATTGAATAAAGCCTTGGATATTGGCATCGCGCATATTGAGAATAAATTGTTCTTCAGCGGCTTCTATTTCTACACCTTGCTCAATAGAGGCATTGTCTTGAGCATAAGAGGTCTGTGTAAGCGAGAGCATTAAGCAAGCGATAGCGATTAGGGCGCTAGGCTGGTTAAAAGCCAATGCATTAATAGATTTTTTTATTCGTGTGATTATCATATTCTCGATTTGCAATGAGTTCACCTTATTGTCAGCAGTTGCGATCTATTTATGACAGCCCCAGCTTCGTTAAAGCATGGCTTATAAAATGCTATTTTTTGTTGCGAAGATTATTAATTCGTTCTCGTATGGCTTTTCTTCTTTCATCTCTCTCTTGTGGCGATTGAGATTGAATAAAATGGTTTGGCGAATTTTTATCGGTTTTTTTGATTTCTGGAAAATACAGGGTCTCAAAAATACCATTTCGAGTTAAGACCACTTTATTTTCATGAATCGATTTTAGAATGGCATCACCGGGTAAAGTATCGCCGATAGCGTAGTGCTGCGAATTTTTTTTGTCGTCTTCAATAATCGCACCGGCATTACTCTCATTTTGAGCCGTAAACGCACCGCGTAAAATAAGCTCAAGCTTAGTTTCTGGCAGTTCATCGATAACAATGACGGGCTTAGCATTAGCGACACCGAAGAAGTGCCGCTCGCCTATGCCGTTGCTATCAATAAGAGAGGTGCTTTGGCTTGGGGTGCTTCGAGCAATATCAAGGGTAGGCTTAAACAGCAATGTGCTCATTAGCATGCCGGTGCTCCACAATGTAATCATTATGGCGACGGCAATAGCCGAACAACTCAGTGCGACAACTGGGTTGTTGAATAGGCTTTGTAATGATGTAGGTAATATTGATCGCATTCTAAATATGTTAGATTCTTTGCAGCGCTAATTTATGGTTAGTTATGACAGCGCTTTTATGACGGTAATTAACGATGCCAATCAATGTTCATTATAGACTGCTAAATCTGTAAAGCGCTCGCATAAGGCTTTAAAATATCCAAAAACTTACTAATTTCCAACAATTTACCGGTGAATCATCAAAAGTATTGTCAATTTTAGCGGCAGAGCTCAAAAAATCTTTTCGATGCCATATACTGTGTGTATTCTGACGTTTACATTGAGCGCTGGATGTTACTTTACGATAGATCTGGCGTCTATCAATTAGACTACTTATTGACCTGCATGATTTTTGAGCGCTACTGCATTTTTATTCTCTTTTTCGGCAGCTCAGATTGATTGAATGAATTTTGGGTGCAAGTATTAAAAAGAGATACTAGATAATGGTGTTGGTTAAACATTTGGGGTTTAAATATTGGAAAGTTATATAAATTCGCTCTTGGGTACCGGAGACGGTTCGGGCCAAGATTCAGATCAGAAAGATATCCTGGATAATGATCCAACCAAGAATCAGGATCTCCAACAGGCAATATCGTCTGAAGAAAGCGACGCGCTTGAATTACAAGTTGATGAGACGGCAAGACCGTTGCTGCCATTTCCATTTGCAAAACGCTGTGGCGGCTTTGTTTTGGATGATGGTATTAAAATTACGCTCTACCATAAGGAGACTATTGGTCAGAGTGTGGTTGCAGAAATTCAGCGACACCTTGGTGTCAGCTTTATTTGTGAGGCGGTAAAAGAAAGCCGCTTTGATGGTTTGTTAGCACAGGCTTATGAAAGCCGTAATAATGAAGCCATGCAAATGGTGGAAGATCTTGGCGACGAGATGGATTTAGCCAGCTTGGCTGATTCTGTGCCAGAATCTGAGGATTTACTTGAGCAGGAAGACGACGCTCCGATTATTCGATTAATTAATGCCTTGTTAACCGAAGCCGTAAAAGAGAACGCGTCTGACATCCATATTGAAACTTTTGAAAAACGTTTAGTTGTTCGCTATAGAGTTGACGGTGTTCTGCGTGAAGTGGTTGAGCCCAAGCGAGTATTAGCGCCATTACTGGTGTCGCGTATTAAGGTTATGGCGAAACTGGATATTGCCGAAAAACGTGTTCCACAAGATGGTCGTATTTCGATTCGTATTGGTGGTCGTGAAATCGATTTGCGCGTATCGACAATGCCATCAAGTAATGGCGAAAGAGTGGTTATGCGTCTGCTCGATAAACAAGCGGGTCGTTTAAATTTGTCTTCGCTGGGCATGGAGAAAAAAGAGTTAGCGCGATTCAAAAAGATTCTGCATCGCCCGCACGGTATTGTGTTAGTCACTGGCCCTACAGGCTCTGGTAAAACAACGTCTTTATATGCTGGTTTGAGTGAGCTTAATGATGCCTCGCGTAACATTCTAACCGTTGAAGATCCGATTGAATATAATATTGAAGGTATTGGTCAGACGCAGGTTAACAATAAAGCTGAAATGACCTTTGCTCGTGGCTTGAGAGCCATGTTGAGGCAGGATCCTGATGTCGTAATGGTTGGTGAGATTCGTGACTCTGAAACTGCTGATATTGCGGTTCAAGCAAGTTTGACGGGACATTTAGTCTTGAGCACATTGCACACTAATACAGCCGTTGGTGCGGTAACACGAATGTTTGATATGGGCGTTGAGCCGTTTCTATTATCATCCAGTTTGGTCGGTGTAGTGGCGCAGCGTTTAGTTCGAGTATTATGCCCCGATTGCAAAGCGCCTTATTTACCCGATAATAGCGAGCGTGAATTTCTTGGCTTGGGTGAGCATGTTGGCCACTCAATGTTTAAACCTGTAGGCTGTAAGCGATGTAATAACAGTGGTTATCGTGGTCGAAGGGGTATTTATGAAATTGTCTCAGTTGATAGTAATATCCGCCGTATGATTCACGACAAAGTAGCTGAAGATGTCATGATTAAAGAAGCGCGTTTAGCGGGTCGAAGCATTCTTGATGACGGAAAAGAGAAAGTGTTAGAAGGGATTACCACAGTTGAAGAAATTTTACGTGTTACGCAAGAGGGTTAGCTAAGTGGCTGCTTTTAGCTATAAAGCGCTCGACGCGGGCGGCAAGCAACAAAAAGGTGTATTGGACGCAGATAGCGCACGGCAAGTGCGACAGCAGTTGCGTGAGCAAGGGTTAATGCCTTTAGATATTACTCCTGCAGGTCAGTCGGATGAAAAGCAAAAGGCTGGCAGTGTTGGTTTTAGCTTTCGTCGCCCCTCCTTAAATACCGCTGATCTTGCTTTAATTACTCGTCAAATGGCGACGCTCGTTGCTGCAGGCATACCCTTAGAAGAAGCGTTAGGAACCATTGCCAAGCAATCTGAGAAAGCTAGAGTAAACGGAATATTACTGGCTGTGCGCTCTAAAGTGTTGGAAGGTTATACCTTGGCCGATGCTATGGCTGAATTCCCTAGTGTATTTAATAATTTATATCGTTCCACTATTCAAGCGGGTGAGTCGGCAGGTTTTCTTGATTTAGTCATGGAGAAACTGGCGGATTATACCGAAGCCTCACAGGCCTCTCGTCAGAAAGTACAAATGGCGATGATCTATCCTGCCATTTTATTTTTTATGGCAATTGGCGTTGTTACCTTGCTGATGGTTTTTGTGGTGCCCGATGTGGTCAAGGTCTTTAATACTCAGGGGCAAACGCTGCCGTGGATAACACAGGTACTTATCGCTACGAGTGATTTTATTGTTAACAAAGGCTGGTTATTATTTATTGGTATAGTGCTTTTTGTTTCCGCTATTAAATCGGCCTTGTCTAAGCCTGAAATACAAATTAAGTGGCATCGAAAAATACTCAGCTTACCTTTAATAGGAAGGTTATCTCGTGGCACTAATACTGCTCAGTTTGCCAGTACCTTAAGTATTTTAACCGCCTCGGGAGTGCCGTTAGTTGATGCCTTGAAAATTGCTGGGCAGGTTTTAGCTAATCACTGGCTAAGACGTCGCGTGAATCAGGCTACTCAGCAAGTGCAAGAAGGTACTAGCTTAAATAGAGCTTTAGCAGAGGGTGGTTACTTTCCGCCAATGATGCTGCATATGATTGCTAGTGGCGAGCAAAGTGGTGAGCTTGATAAAATGCTGGAGCGAATAGCAACAGCTCAACAACGAGATTTAGAAGGTCTTATTGCCGTGATGCTTGGCATTCTTGAACCGCTCATGCTTTTACTTATGGGCGTTTGTGTTTTCGTGATTGTGGTGGCAATTTTATTGCCTATCGTCAATCTTAATTCTATCGTTTAACTTAACCATTACTAAGATAACTAAGAAGGTATTATGAATTTCGCTAACGGATCTCAGTTCGCTAAAAACCAACAAGGCTTTTCTCTCATTGAAGTGCTGGTTGTTGTCGTTATTATGGGTATGCTAATTGGTTTGATTGGCCCTAATGTTTTGGGGCAGGTAGATCGCGCAAGAGTTACAACGGCTAAAGCGGATATCGCTACATTATCGCAGGCATTGGATATGTATAAGTTAGATAATCATTTTTATCCGACGACAGATCAAGGTCTTGAAGCATTGGTTAAAAAGCCTCAGGCTTCGCCGTCGCCTAAAAATTGGAATTCACAAGGCTACCTTAAAGGCAGTGAGTTGCCGTTAGATCCATGGGACAATGATTATGTTTATCTTAGTCCTGGAGAAGGTTCAGAGCCTTATGAGTTGATGAGTTTAGGTGCTGATGCGCGTGTAGGTGGTGATGGTTATGCGAGTGATATTAGCAGCTGGGATCGGTAGTTATTCGGCCAAACAATATTATGGATAATACGGCAGAGCTTTCAACAACTGCAACGGCAAATAGCTTTGCTGTTAATAAAAGTACTACGGTTAATGAGCGTGCTGCAGGCAGTCGAATCTACACAGCTTTTGCCAATAAGTCGGGAGGTTTTACGCTTATTGAGCTTTTGGTTGTGCTCGTCATTATCTCTATGTTTTCGGGCATGATTGTATTGTCTATAGGCGATAATTTTTCTCGCGAGCTTCGTTCTGAGGCTGAGCGTTTTCAACGCCTAGTTGTTGCTGCTTCGGATGAAGCTATTTTTACCTCTTCGCAGTTGGGTGTAGCTATCGATAAAAGCCAATACTCCCTTGTACGCTTTGATCCAGTTAGCCAAAGCTGGCTACCTCTTACGGGGCAAGCTTTTCGTCTGCATTCTTTACCTGAATCTATGAAAATGTCTTGGAGTATTGAAGGCTTTTCGCGGCCTGGTAGTGATGATGCACCGCAGGATATTAATTTTGGTGATGGCAATAGTTCTGATAGTGACGACGATGACAATGACAGAGTTGGGGCCTATGGCTTAGCTGATGAAAGTGATATTGACGCAGAAAATATTGCCCAAAAGGATATTGCCCATAAAAAAATCACGCCGCAAATTTTGATGCTAAGTTCAGGCGAGGTAACGGTGTTTACTATTGAGTTTTCTGCTATTGAAGCTGTGGCCAATAATTATGTTGTTTCAGTAATAAGTGATGGTTTTTCTCTACCGTCAATTAAATCTATTCAAGATGATTAATACGCTAAATTTAGAAGCCCAGTAATACTAGCTTTTGTTGAGTAATAAATAGTTTGAAGGTGAATGCGACCCTCAAGTTGACGTAAACGCTGAAGCTAGAATCTAAGCTAGAATTGAAGTCGGAAGTAATGTTGAGTGAAAGCTAAAACGAAATTAAAAGCGAATTCAAAAAATAGTGGTTTTACGCTAATAGAAATTATGGTGGCAGTGGCCGTGCTGGCGCTTTCGGGAGTGGCCTTGCTTGGAAATATAGGTCAGGCAACACGTGATTTAGCCACCATAAGCGATAAGGCCGAAGCCTTGTATATTGCTGAATATGCATTAAATACCGCGTTACTTCAAAAAGACTTTCCTGATACGACTAATGAAGAAGAAACGATTACTCATGCCGGTCGAGAGTGGCGTGTTGAGTTAATTGTTAGTGAAACACCCAATGAAAAAATGCGTCGTATAGATGTGATGGTTCGGCCTAATGAACGACGCATGGCTAGCAATCAATCGGCAACCATTTTATTAAGCGGCTTTAGAGGGGACATTTTTTGAAGTCCTTGGCTAATCATTTATTTCCAATTTCTGTCGTTCTAGAGACTCATGCTCTAGAGACAAAAGTCCTAGAGACTAAAGTGCTAGAGACTAGAGCTATAAAGCCTAGCGCTATAGCTCCGACGATTAAACGCCATAAGGGGTTTACCTTAATAGAAGCGTTAGTGGCGATGTTTATCTTCGCGTGGATAAGTCTTGCTGCTTATCAGATTTTAGACCAGGTCGTTATTGCGCAAGAAGTTAATCAGCGCAAGTCGGCCGCCGTAGCTCGAGTGCAGCGAGTGAGCTGGCAGCTTGCTTCTGATTTTCGTCAAATGGTGAATAGGCCAGTTTGGCAGGGGCAGGGTAATCAGCTTGAGCCGCTTTTATTTGCTACCGGTGATTATCTTATTGAGTTTACACGTGGTGGTTGGTCGAACCCTCTACAGTGGCCACGTAGTGACTTGCAGCGTGTCGCCTACTTACTCGATTACCATCCCGAAGCTAAGGATTCTGATAGTGAATTCTATAATGATGAGCGTCTTTATTTAATTCGTTTGTATTGGCAGGTGTTAGATCGCTTAGAAGATAGCGAGCCACAACAGCAAGTTTTGATTGGAGGCGTTGTTGATTTTCGTACACGTTTTTGGGATCAAGCGACGAAAGAGTGGGGAGATGTTCCTGTGCCAACATTCGAATCAGTAGCTGTCTCGGCTTACGATGCGCCCCTAGCTGTAGAAGTCAGTATTGTTTTTGAAAATGAAGATGTGATGACGCACATCTTTAGAGTGTTATAACCCATGTTATATAAAAAAAATGCTATAAAAACCACTTATTATCGACAACCATCTCGCTTTAAAGAGGCGGGTGGTCGAGGCAAGCAAGCGGGTGTGGCGCTTATAACCGTATTGCTCGTCTTTGCTATTGCGACATTAATCACCTCAAAAATCATTATCGGCAAAGTGCTTGATGTGCAGCGCACAACCGGCATGATTAATCGAACGCAGGCTTATTATTATGCGCTTGCCGCAGAAGATTTAGCGATATTAGCTCTGCAAGAAAATATTAAACAAGACATTAAAGACGCACCACAAGGTGATCATCTCGATGAGTTCTGGGCTCAAGGCCCCATGCCATTTGAAATCGATAATATTGGTTCTGTGCTTGTGAGCATCGTCGATATGAATCGTTTTTATAATATTAACAACTTATTGCAATACAATAATAAAGTGAGTCTTTATGAGCTTGAGCGTTTTCGCGGTCTGTTGGTTGAGTTAGACCTTGACGAGGCGCTTGCCGATAATCTAAGGGATTGGTTAGACGCTGATGATAGAGATGACGGCTTTTCTAGTGATGGCGAGGCTTATATCAATCAGGAGCCAGGCTACTTAGTGGCTAATCAGCGGTTAACTGATGTCTCAGAGCTGCGCTTGATTAATGGTTTTGATGCTGATGTTATGGCTGTTTTGTTGCCGCATATTTCAGCGGTTAAGACTTACGGTATTTTGCCGATTAATGTTAATACCGCTACTGTTTACGCCCTTGCAACGCTTCAGGTTGCTTCTATCGGTAATAAATCCGGCAGTAATGAAGGCATCGGTTACTCCAATGCCTTGGATATTATAGGGACACGAAAAGAACCTTTTACGAGTATGAGCGATTTCTCTAATCGTGTTTCGCTTCCCAATTTACAAGCGTCAAGCCAATTGAATCCAGGGACAAAAAATCAAGCGTCATCGGTATCATCATTATTAGCGGCTTATTCTCACACCAGCGAATATTTTGAAATTAATATTCGAGCTAACTATGCTGGCAGTATTGCTTATCTTTCGACCATTGTACGTCAAAAGGGTTATGGTGAAGATGCGAAATTCATTGTGTTATCACGACGAGAGACGGATAATTCTTATCGTTTTATTGAAGCTGCTTCAGGTTCTTAGGCCTTAGTTATGCCTAAGGCTCTGTGATGTCTTTTAGAGTGGGCGGGATCTAGGCTGTAATCTCAATATTACTTGAAATAAATAGCCTCGGGCTGGCTTTCTAATGCTTGTTAAGGTCGGTCTGCCTATTAATAAATGCTATGCTTGTGGCCTGTTTATAAAGGATGAGCAAGCAGTGACTTAGGCTCTTAAGCAGAATCTTTTTTATAGACAGCAAATAGGCGGTCAGTTGCTGATCAATATTAATAAATTGGTTTGTGTGTCAGTTTAGATATATACATGCAAATTAAAAAAACATTTTTCACTAAATAGTAAAGAATATATGTCAGATTTTTTATGTTTACGCTTTAAACAAGTCGATATCCATGAGTTTAGTCCTGTGGTTTGGTCTGTGTTATCGGCTGATGGTCGAATTCATGCTTCGGGTAATTGCTTACTAGAAGATGTTGCAAAGCAAATTCCTGAATCCAAAGCGCTGCGTCGTAATATATTAATTGTTCCTAGTAGTGCAGTATTGCTTACCGCTACAAATGTACCTATCAAGCAGCATCGCCATCTAAAGCAAGTGTTAGGCTTTGTTGTTGAAGAGCAAATCATAGATCCTATAGAAAGCATGCACCTAGCAACGCCAGTTTATCACGCCAGCGAGACAGTACATATTGCGGCAGTTAAGCGAGAGTTGCTGGAGTCATGGTTAAGCGCGTTAGAAACTCAAAAAATATTGCCTGATTATTTATTTGTTGATGTGCTTTGTGTCCCCCAAAAAGCTGGAGATTGGCAGCTATTGTTTGAGGATAATAAAGTCTTATTCAGAGATTCCGATTACAGCGGCATGCGATTAGATGAAAATACGGCCAAGTCGGTTATTCAGTTAGCTATCTCTGCCAGCACACCATCTAGCTTGGTTCAAGCCGATAATAAAGATGAGTCTGATAATCTTGCAGCATTCGTTGATAGCGATAATGAACAGACTTCTGTCGATACGCATTCCTCTATATCGCTCAATAGTATTGCATTGCTATTAGCTGAGGCAGATAAATCTTTAAATGTCAGTTCAGATTCAAACGCTGATTCTGAATTATCCGCCAAGCAAGATGGTGATTCATTAGATGGTTTATTAGATGAATCTCTGGATCCTATGCACATTATTACGCCTACAGAATTCAAAACTGAGCTAGGTGATTTTATCCGTTCAGAAAATATTGATACTCGTGAGGTTGTCTATACAGAGTCTTGCTCCGATTTGTTGGCTGTTAATGCGGTGCATACTGTCGAAACGACGCTGAACTTATTGCAAGGTGAGTTTAGTCCGATTAGTGCTAATGCGGCTAATCGAAAGTTTATCCGTAAATCCGGAGCCATTATTTCTGCCTGTGTTGCCGTGTTTTTAGTCGTGACAATGGCGGGTGGTTTTTATCTTAATGTAAAAGCTGATCAATACTTTGATGATAGCGTGACCATTTATCGCAGTGTTTTTCCTAAGCAGAAAAAAGTGATTGACCCAGTGAAGCAAATGCAGCGTCAGCTTGCAGGTAAAACCATGGGCGGAACCACATCAGATTTCCTTCCATTACTTGATGCGGCTTCGCGTGCTTTATCCAATTTAGAAACAGAAGTGCCATCTACGATTGGGCAGTTACGTTACGATAACCAACGCGGTCATATTATTATTGATTTGCGAGTTAACAGTATTGATATTCTTGAATCCTACAAAGAGCAATTAACAGCGGAGTCTTTGACCGTTGATATTCTTTCGGCCAATCAAGATCAAGAAATGGTGAATGGGCGTATGCAAATTAGTCGCTAATTGATAGCGGTTTTTTAAAGTCATTTGTTAATTGAAGTGAATAGACAAGAAATACTAGGTAAATCCCATGAGTGAATTAAAACAGCGGCTTAGTGATGAAGTTGATCAGTTAGTAGGGCGCATTAGAGCTAATAAAGGCTTTCAAGAGCTAGAGCAGAAATATCATGCTCTGACTGAGCGCGACCGATTATCATTAAATGTTTTAGTGCTGTTTTTATTATCTTACCTTTTCTTCAAAATGATTTTGTCACCCGCATTGGGTTATTTGACGTCTGCAAGTCAGTCCTATGAGCGTCAACTAGAAAGTTATGAGTGGATGGTTGCCCAAGAGCCGATAGTTAAAGAAATGCTGATTGACACGAGTAGCGAGCGTGAAGGCTCTTTGCTAAGTATCGCCTCTTCAACAGCCAAAAAACACAATCTTAATTTTAGTCGCTTTGAGCCTTTAGATGGTGATCGAGTAAGGTTGCGCTTAGAGCAAGTAAAATTTAATGACCTGGTCAGCTGGCTTACTGAGCTTGAATCTGAAAAAGGTGTGAGTGCTGTTGATATTTCATTGGATAGTGCCAGTCCCGGCTATGTCAGTGTTCGCCTCACGTTACAAGGTTAAAGCATGTACCAGAATTTTTTTGGGCTTCATGAAAAGCCGTTTTCAATAGCTCCCGATCCTCGGTATCTTTATATGACCGACCAGCACCGTGAGGCGTTGGCGCATTTGTTGTTTGGTATCGGTGACGAAGGCGGTTTTATTTTATTGACAGGTGACATTGGTACTGGCAAGACGACCATATGCCGAAGTTTATTGAATCAGCTGCCTGATAATGCGGATATCGCATTTATAGTTAATCCGCGTTTATCAGTGAATGAGTTATTGCAGTCTATTTGTGATGAGCTAGGTATTGCTTATGCCGAAAACAGCTCTATTAAAGTGTTAGTTGATAATCTAAACCAGTTTCTTTTAGAAAGTTATGCCTCTGGCCGTAACACTATTTTGATTATTGATGAAGCGCAAAATCTTGCCGATGAAGTACTTGAGCAGTTGCGTTTATTAACTAATCTTGAAACCAGTGAAAAAAAATTACTGCAGTTGATTCTATTAGGACAGCCAGAGCTTAATGATAAATTAGCCCAAGACAATTTACGCCAGCTCGCGCAGCGAGTGACCGCTAGATTCCATCTGCAGCCATTAAGCTTTGAAGAGACGACCGCCTATATTAAGCATCGATTACATATAGCTGGTTTTCGTGGTGAATTATTCTCGCGGGCGGCGCTTAAACATATTCATAGTGAGAGTCGTGGCGTACCACGTTTAGTCAATGTGATTTGTGATCGCTCAATGCTGGGCGCTTATACCAAAGATAGTATTGAAATTGAGTATCCTATTGTGCTCGACGCATGCAAAGAAGTGTTGGGGCGTGATGGCAGTAGGGCAGCAGCTCAACGTTCGTCGAGTTTGTCTATTAATATTTCAGATTCCAATATGGCTTGGGTGGCTAGGCTCGGTATTTTATTACTCTTGATCGGGCTGGGATTTGTCATGTTTTCAACTGATTTTTTAGAGTCGGTTCTCACTATTTTTCAGCAAAGCCGTGGTAAGACCATGGCTGTTATGTCGTCTTTATCTTCAATGTTGGTAGGATAAGCGATGTCCTTTATATTAGATGCCATAAAAAAATCTGAAAACGAGCGGCAGCGAAGTCGGCAACCCGATGTGCATAGCTTGCAAGATAGCATGCCTGTTACGCAGGCAGAGTCGAGTACCGGTAATCGTTTGCTGTTATTAATTGTCGCTATAGTAATTATTGTCGCGGCGGCATGGTGGCTATGGTTACAAGTAGCTCCGCAACTATCACCGCGTTTAGTTGAGATGCTACAAGGTTCGCAGGCGGTCCAGAGTGATAATGCCGATGTTGAAGCTGCAGGCGCGAGACCATCAGAAGTTTCGTCGCCAACGCCTAATAAGGTTAATGAAGCCGCTAACTTCAATCGTTACTTATCTGATGATGAGTTGCCGCCCAATAGCCAAATCAAAGAGCTATGGCAATTACCCGCAGATTACCAATCAACCATTCCCGAACTTGAATTCTCCTTTCATGTTTTTAGTAATGATCATGAAGAGCGTATGATTATTATTAATGGGCGACGCATGCGAGAGGGGCAAATGGTCTCTCGTGGTTTAACGCTTCGAGTGATTACCGAAACCGGCGTTATTCTCCATTCCGGTGAGCAGTTCTTTCATGTCGACGTCATTGAAAAATGGTAGCGATGGCTATAAACCCAAGCACCTTTTGTTATTTTAAATACTAATGCCAAATAATATTATCTCCTTGCTCGATTCGGATGTCGCCACGCAATTAGAAAATGCCTTAGATCGTGATGCGCTTTTCCTCACTCCTAATACCCGACTTGCCGCTTACTTACGCGAACTGCTTGATGACATAATGCTTGAGCGTCGGGGCGTAGTTAAAGACGTAGTTAAAGACGTAGTTAAAGGCGTAGTTGAAGACGTAGTTAAAGACGCAGCTAAAGGCGTATGGCAGAGCCCAGAACTGATTCCTTTCGATGCATGGACCACCGCGCAATGGACCGCTGCGATTTTGTCTGGAAAAACTGCACCAAGGTTAATTTTAACAGCCGGACAAGATGTGCTTTATTGGGAGCGCGCTTTAGAGCAGTCTCCTATTGCTCAGACTTTAATGTCTCCAGCCGCTGCTGCAGCTCAAGCTCAGCAAGGTTATCAATTATTAAAGCAGGGCTTGGTTGATGTAGATCAGCATGCATTTGAGTTTAATAGTGCGGTTGATAGCCGTGCCTTTTATGACTGGATTAAACACTATGAAGCCTTGTTAGAAGGCAGTGAGCATATTGCTTTAGTCGATGCCCAGTCTCAATTACTGTCTTTAGATAATGCTCACTCAGATGCTGATCGCCCTGTGGTTATGGTTGGTTTTCAATCACCCACGCCTTTGCAGCAAGCGATTGTTGAACATTATGCGGGTAGTAACAATATTGAAAGCATTCTTTTAAGTGTAGGCTGCAAAAGCATTCAGTTTAATGGTTGTAATGATTTTGACCAAGAAGTGAAAGCGGCGGCTTATTGGTCAAAACAATTGCAAGATAAAAATCCAGCAGCCCGTATAGCGGTAGTGATTCAAAACCTCGCGCAAAATCGTATGCTCGTTGAGCGACGTTTTTTAGAAGCCTTTGAGCCTAGCAGCATAAAAACAGCGATGCCTTTTTTGCAAACCGGCTTTAATATGTCGGCAGGTATTCCGCTCTCTGAAAGCAGCGTTGTTAAAGTGGGCTTGT
>Ga0209119_1001515_pt1 | contig 22634 bp, 18 predicted proteins | sample COG_03_FD_184747 | JGI IMG/M metagenome (GOLD analysis project Ga0209119, IMG submission 184747) | Pelagic Microbial community sample from North Sea - COGITO 998_met_03 (SPAdes) (version 2) | ecosystem: Environmental > Aquatic > Marine > Neritic zone/Coastal water | place: Helgoland, sampling... | reverse complement strand
TACTTGGTATTACATTGCTGTTTCATTAAATGGAGGAGTAAATGAAATGTGGATTAATGGAACAAAATACACAGGAGATACCGATAACTACGATAACGAAAATATAAGTTTTGATCTAATAGGTGAAAGTTCTGGTGCTTATGGGCAATTTATTCTTGATGAGCTATTTGTTAAGACAGAATCTTCATTAACTCAACAAAATGTTGATGACTTATATAACGGTGGACTAGGCGCAACTGCAACAAGTGTAATAGCGTCTCCAAATGTATATTATAAATTTAATGAGTCGGGTACAGACACTACCGCTGTTGATGCTAGTGGAAATAGCAATAACGGAACATTAAATAATTTCCCAGCTAGTGGTATGTGGGTTAGCCATCCAGGCGGTAACTATGATGCTTTTGTAACTACTTACTACGACCAAAGTGGTAACTCATCAAACTTTATTCAAGCAAGTGCGGCTGAACAACCTATGATAGTAAACGCTGGTGTGGTAGTTACTAGCGGAGGCGTTCCTGCTGTTAAATTTGACGGTATTAACGAGTATTTAAGTAATACTGTTGATTTATTTGGTGAGGCTAGACTAGACCAATTCTTTTTAACAGACACGGATGGAGATACCGCCTACATATTCCCAAACAGCAATATCACGTCTTATTATGGGATGATTGCATATGATGGTAATACGAGTACGACCACGACATCTCCTTCTTATGGTTCTCCTAGTTTATATCAAAATGGTGTCCCTATTAATGTGACAAACAGAACTACTGTGTACAATGACACAAATGGGCGCAAGGTAATTTCACATATTGATGCAGTCACATCTATTTGGGCGGAATATAGATTTGGATTTTGGTCACCAGGAGTTCTAAACTTTGGTGGTAAATTGTCAGCTCTTGTAGCTTACGCATCAGACCAGAGTGCAAACAGAGTTGGTATTGAAACAATATTAGATTCACTTTACAATCCATAAAAATGGCATACTACATAGGAACAAATCAAGAGTGTGAAGATTACAACCAAGAGGTTACTGTTGGAGAAAACTATCATGGCACTACTACTCGCTGGTCAGATATTATTGAAAACCCAACACAAGTTCAATACGCTATTGTAAAGCACGATAACTACTCTAGCGATATGCAAGAAGTAGAAGTATTACCTGAGAGCTGGTATCCACCTATACCATTAATAGAAGATTAATATAAAAACGTATAACTATGAGTTTTTGGAAGATATTTGAGAACAGAAATAGGTACAACGAAAAAAACATCGTTGGGTTTCTATCATTCGCTATGATGACTATATTTGCCACGGCAGACATTGTAACAGGTCTGTTTGGTAAAGAACTAGTCATTAATGATATTGTCTTTAATTCCTTTGTAATCATTACCCTTGGTGCATTTGGTATTGCTGAAGCAGGTAAGATTTTTGGAAAGAAAGAGACAGAAGAGTAACTTTTAAATTTATACACAGATGAACATTACAAGAGAGATGAGTGATTTTGAAAAACTATTAGAATCTATGAAAGAAATAGATCAAACAACAGACGTAAAACCTCAGACTTGCAATCTCGATGATGATGAATGTTTAAACTGCGGAAGTTAATGATACCTATTACACTATATAATGAAGAAGGTATAGAGACTATTCATTTAGTAGATGATGATGTTATGAGCTATATTGAGACGTTAGAGTTTAGTAATCAACTGTTACAAGAAGTGGTAGATAAAACACAGAAATTTGTTGAAGAAAACTGTATGTTAACACATCCAATACATAACAACTAATGGCAGCTAAGAAGGATTCACGTTTACAGAGAGCAAGCGTTAGCGGATATAATAAACCTAAGCGAACTCCCAAGCATCCTAAAAAGTCACACATTGTTGTGGCTAAGGAAGGAAACAAAATCAAAACAATTCGTTTTGGTGAGCAGGGAGCAAAAACAGCAGGTAAGCCAAAGGCTGGAGAATCCGAAGCCATGAAAAAGAAACGTGCGTCTTTCAAAGCTCGTCACTCTAAGAATATCAAGAGGGGTAAGATGAGTGCAGCTTACTGGGCAGACAAAGTAAAATGGTAAAGAAGAAAAAATCAACAGTTAATAAAGCAGGTAACTACACCAAACCTACTATGCGTAAAGGTCTGTTTGAGAAAATCAAACGTGGATCGAAGGGTGGTAATCCTGGACAGTGGTCTGCACGTAAAGCGCAGATGTTAGCAAAGCAGTATAAAGCAAAAGGTGGAGGTTACAAGTAATGGCATTAAAGAAATCACAGAAAAGTTTAAAGCGTTGGACAAAGCAGAAGTGGAGAACACCAAGCGGTAAACCATCACTAAAGACTGGTGAAGTATATGCACCTGCCGCCACAATCAAAAAACTGAAAAGCACAGAATCAGGTAAAAAGAAACTTGCAGCAGCAAATAAAAAGAAAAAGGCTGCAACTAAAAAAGGCAAACAGTTTGCTAGTCACGGATTACATAAAGGAAAGAAACGATGAGTGAAAAAAGAGTTAAAGCACCGTCTGGATATCATTGGATGAAAGCAGGTACAGGTTTTAAATTGATGAAGCATTCTGGCAAATTTACCCCTCACAAAAATGCTACCTTGTACGCTAAGTTTAAAATTCAAAACAAACATTAGAAGTTATGATGTACGGAAAGAAAAAGACAATGAAGCCTAAGAAAAAAGTAGTTGTTAAGAAAAAAACAATACGTAAAAAGTCTTACTAATGCACGCAAAAAAAGGAGCAGGGGGAGGATTGGTTATAATGATTGGTGTAGAGCCAGCTAAGAAAAAGTCAGCTAAAAAGAAGCCAGCTAAAAGAATGCGCAAAAAATAAGCACTGTTTCTGTTTATGTTTGTAGTTAATTAACTATAAATGAAATCAGAACAGATTGATGCCTTATCTGAACTTGAGGCAAAGGAGCTACTAAAAGAGTTTCATAACTCTCCCTACTGTGATGTATATTTCTCAATTAAGTCACAGATTAAAAAGCTATCCAAGGAGATAGAAAATACTAAGATTGATTTTAAGGAGGACTCTGCACCATTCAAGAACTTTGTTACTTGGAGCGAGAAGTCTTTAACTATCACATCCAACCTTGAACAAATCTTAGCTAAGATAGACAAGACTATTTTACAAGAGCAGCAAGATCGTAGGACTAAGGCTGAGGATGGTTCTGTTGAATCTTACATTCGCAAGACATGACAGCGGCACAAGAGTGTAAGCAGGCATATGATAATTTTGAGAGGGTAATAAACTTCTCCAAAACTATACCTAATTGTATTTGGGATATTGATATTGAATTACCCGAACCTCCCGCAAAATACAAAGAAATAGAAAACTACGGGAAGAGTAAAGAGAACAGAACATTCCCATACTACGATAAGTCTTATGTAAAACAGATAGACTCTCTACCTAATTCCAATACAGAGAAAAAACAATTCCTGGACAAAGAATGGGAACGTAGACGAAACGGACTGTGGTTTTACAATGGTGATAAATTAGAGTGGATAACAGGTCACTACTACATGACTCTTCAGTACTGGATGATTCCTATCGAAGACCTAGATGGAGGCTTCGGTAATCCAAAGTTTGTTGACCTACACAGAGATATATCTTATTCAATTTGGTGGGCAAAGAACCACAATGACCACACAGGACTAGCATACCTTGGAACTAGACGTTCGGGTAAGACCATGCTTGGAGCATCACATGGTTATTGGGACACAACAGAAAGATACAATGCGCTGTTTGCTCTACAATCCAAGACTGATGCTGACTCCAAGGGTATTTTGATGAAGCTCGTTGGATCGTGGCAGCGGCTACCATCATTCTGGAAACCAATTGATACAGGATACACCACAGTATCTAGAGAGTTGATGTTTGCTGAACCACAGCGTAAATCTACAAAGACACAAGTGCGGGAGTACAAAGAAGTACTTAATTCACGTATCTATGCATATCCATCTACAGAGACAGCTATGGATGGTACACGTACCACGTTTCAGTTCCAAGATGAGTTTGGAAAACGACAAGAAGCTGATGCATACAAGACACAACAGATATCCAAGATTTGTTGTGTGATAGGACGAAAGGTTGTGGGCTTTGCATTTTGGGCTACTACTGTTGAAGAGATGGAAAAGGGTGGTGGAGAAGCAGCACAAAAGATATGGGATGCATCTAATCCACGCAAGCTAAACGATAACGGAAGAACAACATCTACAATGGTCAGATTATTTTTCCCCGCAGAGTATGGGCTGTTTGAGGGTGGATTTATTGACGAGTGGGGGTACTCCGACTTAAATTCTGCTAAAGAATGGCTAGACTCAGAGGAGAAAGGTCTTGACGGTGATGACCTTACAGACTGGAAGCGTAAGTTCCCGCGAAAATTAGATGACTGTTTTACTGTTATCCAAAACACAAACAGATATAATAAGCGTAAGCTATACGAACAGTATATGTACTCCTCCACAATAGACCCAATTGCAGAACCTGTAAAGGGTAACTTTATGTGGGAGGATGGTATACAGGATGGTAATGTAATCTTCAAACCTAATGATGATGGTAAGTGGTTAGTAGCTTGGATGCCACCAGAGGAGGACAGAAATAAGAAAGAGAGATTTGCAGGACATTGGAAACCAACAAGAGACAACTGTAAGACTGGAGCTGACCCGTTTGCCCATAGAGCAACAACAGACAAAGGTTCGATGGGTGCTGCCTACACGTTACTAGAACAGCATTATAAATATCCACAGATGAAGATGGCGTGGGTATGTCAGTACTTAGCACGTACAAATCATCCGCACGAACAGGCAGAGGATATGATTATGCAATGTGTGTTTTACTCCTCTGATTTTCTTTGCGAGAAGAACGTGTATGGTGTGCTTGATTATTTTCACAAGCGTGGATATGATGGGTACTGTTTATTCAACCCACTAAATGATGACTCTATAAAGAAAAGGATAAAAGGTCACAGAGGTATGCCGATGACTGGAACTGATGCGGGAGAAGCCCTCAGCAATATAACTCAGGCACACATTGAAGACTATATAGGGTATAATGAAGAGAACAAGAGTCATGGTTTTTGCCCCTTTCTAGAACTAATAAGTGACTGGCAGAAGTTTGACCCAAATAAACGAACAGCATTTGACTGTGCTATGGCTGCGGGAATGGCATTGATTGCTACAAAAAAACCAAAGCACATGATTGAGGTAACGTATAATGTATCAGACTGGTTACCAAAATATAACAACGCAGGCAACAACTCACGTAGAGTAAGATAGTTTTTACAAATTCACCCATAATCAATAGAATACTTTTGTTTTAACAATTACTTTATAAAATGGCAATATCGGTAAAGTTACTCCGAACAGGGACAAACACAACACAGAACACTTTTGTTGTTACAGCAGCTACTGGTGATTCGGGTAAACTTCAAATTCAGTATAACGACTCAGACATTTACAACAATCTGTCAGGGTCTACTAGCGACATTCTTAGTGGTGCATCTAATACCACTATTACTATCCCGTTAGACTCCAATGATAACATTCAAAAAGGTAAATACTACTTTAACTTCGTAGCAGACGTTGGTTCTAGTGATACACATACCATTAATTTTCAGATTGATGCTCGTGATCCCCTACTAGCTTCTGAGGCAGATGTATATGCCCCTAGCTTCCGAGTTGATGATAATACGCCCTATACTGTAAACAACGGAACAGTTAGCGCAGCTAGTCGTTCCCTTACTCTTCAGTATCCAGCGGGTAGTAATCAAGCTAACATATCAACAAGTGCAGCAAACACAACAACAGCGTTATATATAACCACATCAAATGTTTGGACAGGTGCAATGCAAACCACCTTATCTTATGATGTAACATATACTATTGCTGCTACTACAGGTTATGATACATTTACTTATCAAGAAAGCGGAATAGGATACGACTCAGAGACAATTGATCCAGATAATGCCCTGTGTGATGTATATGACTGTATTGAAAACTTGCGTCAACAAGTTGTCGATGCCGCAACACTACAAAGAAGTAATTACGCACAACTATTAAGTAACTATACTTACACTTGTTCTCTTGCACTTCAGTTTAGAGAGGCTGTTACTTGTAGTAAGACAGCCGCACTTGATGACATCATTGCAAAAATTAAGGCTTTAACAAACTGTCAAGGTACTTCCGCACAAGACCCATCTGCTCCATCACGTAGAGTATACGGAATCGGAGGAAGTAGTGAGTCAATCCAAGACATCGTTGGAGAGATGTTTACTAGTGTTACCAATTATGGTGTATCTGGAACATACGATGATAATTTAGGAAAAATATCTCTTGAGGGTAATGCTTTATTTTTAAATGTTTATAACGATACAGGTAGTATTTTAAATAAAGGTAAAGCTGTATATGTAACAGGATACGATTCATCTACAGGTCTTCCAGAGGTATCTCTTGCTGACAATACATCAGCAGTTTCAGCAAAAACTATTGGACTAGTATATGCAGACATTGCAATTGCAGCTTCAGGTAAGGCTTTAGTATACGGTTTGTTTGAGGATGTAAATACATTAAGTTATTTTGCAGGAAATAGGCTTTACCTTTCTACTAGCGGAAACTTAACAAATACCAATCCTGCACCAAACTCAGAAAGTCAATTTGTAGGTACTGTTTTAGAGGCAGCGACAGCAGGTCAGTTGTTAGTATCCCCACAAGAGTCTTACAATTTTAATTCATTAGTTTCAGGAACAACAATTGTTAGTGAAATTCAATCAAACTTTCAACGACTTGTTGTTTCTTTAAGCGCAGGTCAGATTCAAAGTTTAAATACAACTTCCATTCAACTTGCCGAATTTGGCTCTGAAAGAATATTCCATATACACAGTGCGCAAGTTTACATAACTACACCACCAACTTCTGGAACTCAAATAGTAGACTTTTCAATTTTAAGTGATACAGCATCAGGAAATGCTTATAACGCAGCAAATTCTATATGGCGAACAGGTGGAATTTCTTCTTCCACAGCAGTAGGATATGACGTAAAGGGAAATTACGCTATGTCTCCAATTACACCTAATACAGTAAGTGCAGCTACATTACTAAATAATGGACTTTATTTAAGTAACGCAGATAGTGTTGGTACTTATAGTGATTGGTCACCAGCGGAAGCTAAGGTTATTATTTACTATACTTCTTACCCATCATCTATAAGTTAATGTTAATAGACAAAGTATATAAGGCTGTTCAACAATTAGTGAACAAGAATCAAGTTAGTGGTATTCTCACCCCTGCTGAGTTTAATAGGTATGCTGAGTTTGCTCAGATTGAACTATTGGATGAATCATACTACAACGCTAATCAACAAGGTTACGAGTTCAACTATGAGGTATCTGAAAACTTTTCTACAATAAAGAAGGTAGAATCTATTACTTTAAGTGGTGGTCAAGCAACAAAACCAACAGACTATTACTACTACAGTAGTGCGTATGCTAATTATATTTTTCAAGGTGAGGGTCGTGTGACACCTGTTGAGTTTGTAAGAGACAGTGAGTGGGCAGAAAGATTAGGATCAGAAGTAAACAGACCTACCCGACAGTTTCCAATCATGCGAAACATGGATGGTTTCTTTGATGTCTACCCACAAGAAATAAACAACATAACACTTACGTACATAAAAGAACCATTAATTCCTTGGTGGAATTATACATTCAGTGGAAGTACACCTGTGTTTGCAGAGACAGGTGGGACAACAACAAACCCAAATGCTGGAGTAACACCAGGAGACAGCACAGATTTTGAGATTGATGATTTTGAAGACTTTGTTTGGAGAATATGTAAATATATGGGTATAGAGACTCGTGAAGGGGATCTTTATCAATCAGCTAATGCAGAACAGAACACTTAATGGCAACAATATATCGAATAGGTGAACAAATTCAGAAGTTATACGGACAGAAAGTTGTTGGTAGTAAGATTTCAAGACAAGAGGCAATTCTTGCAGCATCTCAGGCAACAAATAAAGTTCTCCGTGATCTGATATATGCAAATAAAGCTCAAGGTATTGATACGATTCCTTATGCGTGCTTTCGAGAATATGTACTTCCTGTCCAAAAGGATACGCTGAGAAACAAATGGTACGCCAAGCTACCAATCCGCACACTAGAATCGTTGCTTAACAATATGGGCATTTATCATGTAGCATCTACAACAGACATTGATGATCTGTTTGTACCATTAGATTCTGGATTCAATTCAATGTTTAAAGGTCTAGATAGTTTCCAACTAGAGGGTAAGTTAGGTTACATTCCAGAGAAGGATAGAATTTACATTCAGGGTGCAGAATTTGAACCAGACTTTGAAATATTCGTTCGGTTAATTCCTGACACAACATCTCTTGAGCCAGACGATAACATTCCAGCTCCTGTAGATATGGAGATGAACATTATTCAATTAGCACTACAGATATTGGCTACGCAAATGCAAATTCCGCGAGACAATCAAAATGACGGAGTATGACACAGTACACACTAGATAGTATAGTAAGGGGTTACTTGATCGATAAGGGTCAAGATTCAATGCATGAATACCCACGTGCTTTACGTGCTGCAATTAATTCATTGAAGGACTTGCACTACGATGTATCGGGTGTACCAAAGGTTGAAGTACTCACTGTTGAGAACGCAGCAAAGGCTACTCTCCCGCAAGATGTCATTCGTGTTATCCGACTAGGTTTCTCTGATAGTAACGGAAGATTCGTTGAAATCTATTCAGACAATACCTTAATAGTAAATGCAAGTAGCACAAACAGCAATCAGGTTGAAACAGCTACTGTAGGTGCTGTCAATACATCTATGTTTAGAAACGGACAAGCTGTTGGACGTTGGTATGGAAATAAAGGTGGTGGAGCATACTCTTTCAGAATGGATTGGGAAAGAGGTCTTGTGGAGTTCTCATCAAATGTAAGTGGTCAAGTAGTCATAGAATACTTGGGAGACCCAAACAAGGTGGGTGCAGAATACTTAGTACATCCGTTTTTAGTAGAAGCTATTGAGTATGGTACTCACTATAGAATGATGAAGTTCAAAAGAAGCTATAGCCCAGGAGAAAAACAAATATCAAGAAATGATTATTTGAATGCCAAGCATCATGCTCGTGTACGATTCGCAAGTGAGTCTATGGGTAATATGATCAATGCCTCACGAACTACTATTAACGGATCAGCTAAGTATTAATTATGCCAATAGAAAAGCGCACATTTGAAGGAGGAATGAATACGGACTTGGCTGAGGGATTACTTAAACCTAATCAGTATAGGTATGCTTTAAACATCCGTAACGGTAACAGTGAAAGAGGGGCTGTGGGTGAGATTACCAATGCAGAAGGAAATCAAGAGTTTTCAACCTCTCTCCCTAGCGGGAATAACAAAGTGATAGGCGCAAAAGATGATGAAGCTAATGACAGAGTTATTTATATTGTTTATAACGATCTAGGCGACAATAGAATACTATTATACGATTATAGGAACTTACTGTTTAAAACTATTGTTGCGGATAGTGGAAATGTTTTAGGGTTAAATTCCGAATACCTCATATCCTCAATAGATGTAATAGTTGGAGAAGATACATCTTATTTACTATTTACAGACAACTTCAGTGAGCCAAAGAATATAGACATTGAGGCAGCGATAAGAACCTACGACACAACGTATAAAGTGCTGTTAGGAGACTTTGACACCGTAAGCCCCGCTAACGTATTGGTTGGAGAGGTATACTACCGTGATATTACCTTAACTAGCGGCACAAGACGAGTATACTACAGAGCAACAGCCAGCACAGGTAGTGCCCCAACACAAAATATATCTCAGCTATCCCCACAAACAGATTGGGAAGTATGTCCTGCTGGGTATATTTATGGTTCATTAAAGGAAGAAAACTTTACTAGTATTGTAGCACCCCCAACCAAACCACCCCTAACATCATACTCAACAGGGCAACAAGACTACAATTACATAAAAACAAAACTTTTTCAATTTAAAACTAAATATACTAGAGCGGATGGAAGAGAGAGTAGTTGGAGTCCTGTATCAGCGTTTATAAACCCAAACTATCTACCTGACTCTTATATTAATAAGACACAATATGGTGGGTGGAGTAACTTTAACAATCAAATAGAAGTATTAGTAGCAATACCTGATGAAACTATATACAAGAATATAAAGATAGCAATTAGACAAACACTGTCTGACACATCCCCTAGCGATTGGAATTTAGCGACAAACCTACAATTGAGGCAGAGTTTAGATAAGACAAAGTATATAGATGGAGTTTTCTACGCATCATATACATTTGACTCATCGACTACGTTAATACCACTAGATACTGACGACACTACACAATTAATGTCATGGATTCCACCTAAAGTAAAGGCACAATCTGTCACTGCAAGAAATAGGGTGGTGTATGGAAACTTTACAGAGGGGAAGCCTTATACATTAGACAGAATAACAGATATAAACAGCAGACCTCCAACCGTAGCATTTTTTGAAGAGGCAAATCCTTATAATATAACAAACACACTACAAATAAAATATTGGTCATCAGGTTCAGTAATAACAGACGATAGAGAATTGTTTAATAATGGGGACTACGTCAACCCTGACGGTATGCTCATAGAATTTCCCGCAACAGTTACAGTAGGAAGTAATTATGCAATAACTGTACGTGTAGCAGCAGAGATAGGTACAGTTGTAGGTGGTGTATCTAACGTATTTAGGAAGTATTCAGGAACACAAACCATACGGGCAGAGTCTACATCATCTTCAGACTTAATAGATAAATTTGTAGCAGCATTTAACACAGACTCTAACTATGTAGATTCTTTTATCTATGATGGCACTGACAGTATTATAGATAAAAGGTTATTAACCTTTGATAATCTTATTGTATCAGGTACACGATATTTAAGGGGTGTACCTACGGCAGCACAAAGTTATGGGGGGGGTTCAACAACAGTAACCCCATTTATAGATCGTGCCCCAACAACAGATACCTTAGCCTCAAGTACTTATCAGTCTATAAAAAGGGGAACAACACAAACTTACGCTATTGCATACTCTGACAAATATGGAAGATTAACAACAGCCATTGAAAACCCTAACTTCACAGCATCAAACCCTTGGTGGAGGGATTTAAGTTATGCGGGTAGCGCAGAAGCTAGAGCGGGAAATATATTTGAAGAAATAGGGATCAGGTATGCTAAGATAAATATAAACCACACCCCCCCATCTTGGGCTACTAAGTTCCATATATTAAAAAGCAATAAGAACGGGCTTGAGAGATATATTAGTTTCCCTTTATCTAAGGCTTCAAAATTACCTACGACATCAGATGGTCAGACAAACCCCCTAACAGGGAAGTATTTCTATAGAGGGTATTTACGAACAAACAAAACAACAGCGTTCGCAGCATTATCTCCAGGTGACACGTCACTAGGGAATCAAGAATTAATATATATACCATTAAACTCTCTACAAAACAGCGTATTTGGGTACACTAACATAACTAAAACACCACTAGCATATGATTATGTAAGCGGAGACAGACTAAGACTATGCTATAACATATCATATGGTAGTAATGCGCCAACAGGGTTAGGTAATTATTACCAAGCAGAAATAGACGTTGAAATATTAGATTACAGCACAGAGTTAAACTGCCTTATAATATCTGTCAATGATTTGCCCACTAGCCTAACCTCAGCAACAGGTATCTTTGCAGCAGCTAATGACGCAGGGTTAGGGGAAGAAGAGGGGCAAACAGCAATACGAGGGTTATTATGTGAAATATACAGCCCAACAAAAACAACTACGCCAGATTTTTACTATGAGGCATTTACAGGAGATGTTGTATTGTCAGGTGGAGCATACGTTCACTCAGGTAATTCGCAAATACAAACCTCCGCACAATCAGCAATTATAGAGTTGAGGAACGGAGATAGTTTTATAAAGCCTCGTACATACACATACTTATACGATGATGCCCTTCCAAATAACTCATCAGCTACAAGAACTGTAACATACTTTGTTGAGGAGGCGAATTATTATGATAAGGTGGATTCTGAAACATGGGGTGCGGGAAGACCAAATAGAAGTGTGAAGTCTACATCTCAATCAGAGGATATCACAGGATTTATTGGAGAGGTTGAAAGACCTACAACACTAAGATATACAGAGCCATTTTTACCTGATCAAGGATACAATGGACTTGGTACAATTAAAGACATTAACTTTAAAGACACCAACCCAGCAATGAGATCTATACAGTATCTTCATACTGAGGGTAGTAGGACTATTGTATTCCATGAAAACGCTGTTGGTTTTGTTGAGAGCGATAGAAGTGTTGTGACAACCCTAGATAGTAACAATATGACTATTGACGCTAACACACCATTATCAGACATTGTATACTATTCAGATAGGGCAGGTATAGGAAGAAATCCCGAATCATTTGCATTTAACAACGCTAGAAAGTATTTTGTTGACATAGACCAGGGACAAGTGTGTAGACTATCTCAGAACGGAATAGAGCCTATTTCTAATGCTGGAATGAATAAATATTTCAAGAGTGTGTTTAGGGACATGATAAAATCTCCGCAGGAAGAATTTGCGTGGGGGGCATATGATAAGCGTACAGATGAGTACACTATAACTATGAAATGGAACACAGAAGCCTCTGCACAAGCAGGTGTTGGTGTGCTAACAGAAGATGCGGGTGCAAATATAGAGTTTACAGTAGATGGTATATCAGGATTTAATAATTATGTAGGGGACTATATTCGTGTAACTTTTCCTTCGTATTTATTGGGAGGGACTTATTATCAATCATTTGATCAACTATTACCGATCACAGTAGTGGGAGCAACATCCTATACCTTAAATATACCTGTGGAGTATAGGTCACTAATTAACGATGTCATATTTGCTGCCGATGGAACAAATGCACCAATGTTTATCTACCCTGCAACCACAAACACAATCACATATTCAGAGAAGTTAAAGGCATGGAGCAGTTTCCACAGCTTTAATGCAGAAGAGATGTGTTCGGCAGGATTAGACTTTGTATCTTTTAGAGCAGGAAAGTTGTACACACACGATGACTACGCTAATCCGCAAAGTTATTATGGTGTGGATTACCCAGCCTATATTGATGTTATATCTAATATGGGTGCGGATCAAGTTAAGATATGGAAAACAGCAGCATTAAAAGCAACAACAGTAGGTACTGAAGTAGACGAGGCAGATTTTATTATCCCTATTTCTGCAATAGACACCACTGCTGCTATTGAGCCTGTAGATGGAGGAGTTGTAGATAGTCGCGGGAAAATCTCCACAGGAACAACATTTGTATTAAAAGAAGGACAGTTATACTCAGAATACATGAGAACGGGAACAGGTACAAGTTACTCTGACTTTATAGAAGGGGACAAAGTACGTGGATATTGGGTATACACAAGATTTAAGATTAACTCAGGAATAAATAAAATATATAAAATTATCTCTGCAAGTTTTGACTTTTTAATGTCAAACTATACAAGATAATAGCACTATAAAACATTAAATTTGTAACTATGGATCCAATGACAATAGGAGCAGTAGCTTCAATGGCTCAAATGGCTCAAAACCAACCAAGCCCAGTGGGAATGGCAATACAGGGAGGAATTGGTCTAGGGCAATTTATAGCAGGTTCAAGAAAAATAAAAAAAGCAACTGGTGAAAGAGACGATGCTATCGGTGAACTAGAGGATACTAGATACGCTGATTATAACCAAGCGTACTACAATGAACTTCAGAGAAGGGAATCTGTAGGTTTACCTGAAGCACAGCGTCAGTACATGGAACAGCAAGCACAACGTGCTGCTGGTGTAGGACTAGCTGCCACAGAGGATCGTAGAGCAGGAATTATGGGTATAGGTCGCGCACAGGCAGGACTCGCACAATCATATACTAGCATTGGAATGGCAGATGTTGCTGCAAGAGAACGAAATGCACAAAGAGTACTTGGTGAAATGGGACAGCGAGGAATGCAGACTTACCAAGAGCAAATGCAATTAGGTCAACTAAACTTATCTCTTGCTGAACAAGGTAGACAAGAGGGATTGGGTATGCAACAAGCTGGTTTACAAGGTATTATGACTACTGCTGGACAACTGCAAGGTGGTGATGGTCAAACTCCAAATCTATATGGTCAAGGAACTACTCAAGCACCAGTTAATCAATTTAGTAATTATACTCCTCCGCAAAATCTTTCTTTGTCACAAAACAATAGTCCCTTTGCATATGGCACAGGATTAAACTCTGGCTATGGTTCAGGACTTAATCAACCATTTGTACCTTCAGGTATTTATTAATTAATAAACTATGGCAGATTTATCAGCACAATTAGTAAGAGGCAAACAAGCCGCTTTTCAGTATAAACCTATTGTTAGTGAGGATTTAAGTTGGTTAGCTAGAACAGAGAATCAAAGAAACTATCTTGAATCTCAAGCTAAACAAAAAGAACAACAAGATTTACGTGATCAACTCACTAAGATTCAACAATTAGGGTTACCTAAAGAAATGCAAGGTTACCTAAATAGTCAGGTTGATGATCTGATAGGAAAAGTACGTGCAGGAGAGATTGACCCACAATCATATGACTTTCGGTCTGCAATTGCAGGAATTGGTGGAGAGGCTAATCAACTAAACAACATCAATCAAAACTTAAAAACACTTGCCGCAGAAAATAAGCAGGTTATTGGATTTGACGATTTGGGAGCAAAAGATTTTGCACCAGAGTTAAAAAATCAATACTTCAGTGCATTTGATACAGACTATGTACCAGGCACAGATATAATGGGTAAGTATTCAGGCGTACAGTCTGCACTTAACTCAGGAACAGAGGCTGTAAAGTTTGACCCTACAAAATTAGATACAGCACTCAAAAACTTTTTAGATAGAAATCAAGAATTATCTGCTGCCGCAAGTAAATTCCCTGGCGTTACTGGATTGGTTTTGATAAAAAAATTAACATCTGTTGATCCAGATGCTGTGAATAAATGGAACACATTTGTTGATGAGGCATATGGTATAGATATTACGTCTTCATATGCTACCGATAGAAGAACAGCAGGAGATAAGGCTATTGGTTCTCAGGAAGAGTATGGTAAAATTAGAACTAATCCTTGGAAAATTGATGAGAGAACTAGAATGACAGATTTCCAAGTTAGAGAAGATGTTGAAGTAAGTGCTGAATTAGATCTAGCTTTAGCAAAAGCAAAGAAAAATTTAGACAAAGCTAATTTTACTGTTGTTAGCGATTCATTTGAACTTCCCGAAGCTGTACCAGAAAGACTTGAAACTGATGAACAATATCAGAATGAGGTTTATCAAAAAATTGCTGACAGTATACCTAGTGACGATTTAAGTATAGAAGATGCTAAACAAATTTATAATTATTTCCCAGCAGGGGCAGCAATTAAACAATCCTTGATTACTACAACTGGTGAGGGTAAAGAACTTTCTAAACTTACATTAGGTGAACAAGAAGGTGTTATCGACCGAGTTCTTAGCAGTGATGGTAAATATGTAGCTGTTATAAATGTTACCGAGGTTGAAAAAGAAATTGAAGGCGAAGGCGATAATATAGGCGACAAAAAAGTTATAGAGAAAAAAATAACGAAAAAGATGTATGTACCTATTGAAGAAATAGATGTACGTAAGATAGAAGAGAACTATGGTGTATCTATTTTAGATGGCGCAACAGAAGAAAGTTCGACATCTATTGTAACAAACCCATTTGCACAAACTAATTAATATGAACGAGAAGGGAGAACAGTTTTACGAGTTTGTTAAAGCGCAGGGTATTGATGTGCCTAACTCTTATGGTGAGTTTAAAACTGCAATGCAAGATGCAAATACTGCAAGCCAATTTCATGCATTTGTAAGTAGTAAAAATATTAGTGTTCCAGAATCTGTTGAAGAATTTAAATCCGTATTTAGCGAGGAGGGCAAACCTGTAAATTTTACTCCCGTCTCCTCAGAGCCATCCGAGGAGGCTACAAGGGAGCAGTCGCAGGGTGGAACTCCTAGTCCATCACAACCATTACAGCCTTCAGAGGAGAGTGTAGCTAAACCATCTGTTTTAAATAATCAATCGGAGCAGCCAAGCGAGGGTGAAAGGACACCAGAATATTTAGTAAATGGTAAACCTTTTTCTAAAAAGCAAATAGAAAAACAATTATCAAATCCTAAGTTTATAGAAAAAGTAAAATCTGGGGAAATTGATGTCACAATAAATAATGACCAAGAATTGGCTATGTTGTTAAACCCAAACTTAGCCACAACTTCTGATGGGAAATATAGTGTAGACATTAGTGGTACTATTTTGTTTCCAAAAACAGGCGGTCAACCAGAACAAACAACCTTTCAAGAGTTAGTTGAAATTAGTCGTGGTGATACAGATGCGGCTATTAAAATGTTTGCCAATCGTTCAGAGATGGACATAGTGGCAAAGTCTCCATCAAAAGAACGTGTTAAGGAGATGTTAGAAGAGCCTGTCTCAACCCAAGAGGAAATTAGTCAAGAGTTTGCTGTAAGGTATTCTGCTGGCAGCTTATATAATGACTATACAGATAAGAATGTTAGACTTGATTCTATTTATTCAGAGGTAAATAGGTTAGAGGCTTTAGATACTCCTCCACAAGAAGAAATTAAGAACTTAAAAACAGAAGCAAGAAATGTTGCAGAGCAAGTTAAGGAAGCAGCAGATAATATAGTTAGACCAGTTGTATCGAAAAACATTGGTAAGTATTTTAACGAAGACAATACACCAAAAGACGAATGGGTTACAGAGAATTTTTATGGCTTTCCTCAAGTAGATGTTGATAAGATTCGAGAAACTCTACCAAAAAACCCAGATGAATTTATTGTAGATGAAAATTTAAGGACAAAGTATATATCTGATATTTCTAATATTATACAGGGGAGAATTGATGCACCAGAAGCCTTGAGAGAGGAAAGGCGTGATCAGATATTTAAAGAAAAAAATGGACAGAGTTTTGATGAGCAAATTGATGCAGATGCAAAAAAAGCATTTAATGAAAGATACGCTGATCCATTAAAAAATATAGCAGACTCTTATAGCACTAAGGTTGATTCTGTAGCAAGTGAAATAGCTGTTGATTATAGAAATTATTCAGATTCTTTAAAAACAGAATTTGATAAAATTTCAAACGATTACAATTCTCAAATTGCAACAATTCAAGAAGAAGCTAATAACGTTACTTCTGGAGAAGACCTTAAAGTTTTACAATCTGAAGCTGATAAATTAACCTCTGACTATAATAAAAAAGTTGACGCTTACATTAGGCAAGACGCTGAATATATTGCAGAGGAAAACAGTAGAGCAAATGAGCTAAATAAACAGTTTTACACAGAATCTAAACAACAAACTGATGCCTTGTCAAAAGAGTTTTCTGAAACTTACAAAGTTCCGCAAAACCTAATTGAGGATTATCAAGAAGCCTACAACAAAGCTACACAGGAATTAATAGTTAAAAATAATAAGGATAAAAAAGCTGTAATACAATACGATACAGATATACCTTTAGGTAGAGCTGCTACTAGCACACTAAGCTCTTTAGGTGGATCACTTTATGCCATAACTAAAGCTTATGGTGGAGAGTTTCCAGAACTCAAAAGAATGGAGCAATACTTTCAACCAGGAGTAGACCCCATAAAAGGTTTTTCAGATTTAAACTTATATAACATTCAAGAGTCAGCAGGTCAGCTTTTAGGTAGCATGGCTCCTTCTATAACGGCAAGTATAGTTACAGCTATAGCTACTAAGAATTTAAGTACTGCTTCAAGAATGTTTGCTGTGGGTGGTGTTGGCTTTGTAGTAGAAACTTCTGACTTATCGGGAAGAGCATATCAAACAGCGTTAGAGGAAACAGGCAGCACAGCAATCGCTAAAAATGCAGCTACCGAAACTATTGATAGTCAGTTGTTGCTTTTTCCGACTTATTTACTTACAGCTATACCATTTATAGGAGGTTTGTCTAAAATAGCAAATAGACCTTTAAGAATGCTTGCTGGGGGAACTGTTGAATTTTTAAGCGAGGGTTTATTACAAGAACTCCCACAACAAATATCTGAAGAATCTATTCAGAAATACGGAGAGTTTGAAAGAGCATTAGAGTTCTTGACTCCTGAAAAAGCTGAAGAAGTTTTAGCTAATGTAGCCCCCGTTTTTGTTGTAGGTGCTGCAGGTTCTTTCAATGCTGACGCAGCCAATAAATTAGGCAATGTAATAGATAGATACCCAGAATTAGCTAGACAACACCTTATTGATTTTACATACAAAAATGGTAAGGAGGGGTCTGCTTTATATTTAGCTACTTTACACTCTAATGGTGCTATAAATATAGAAACGGCTGAAAATCTTTATGAGTTTGTAGAATCTATAGACTTAGACAATACACAAGAGTATACTGCTTTAAAAGCTAAAAAAGATGATCTTGCTTTTTTACAAGAGGGTGAAAAGGATGAGGTAAAAAAGAAAGTAATTGGCAAGCAGATAGCAGAGATTGATACTCAATTAGAGAATATACTAGAGGGTAAAGAAACAAATGTTACACAAACCACTGTTGGTGGCTCTGATTATTTTGTTACTGCCTCTGAAGTAGAGAACACCGACAAACAGCAAGACTTAGAAGATGTTCAAAAAAGCATCGATGAAGCGGAGGGTAAACCTGTTGAAGAAGCTCCATTAGTAACAGATGAAACTACAGCAGAAGAGGATATTGACAATGCCCTTACAGACGAAATTATACCTATAACGGATTTAGAAGTAACGGGATTGTTTACTCATCAAACTAGACGCCCTGATGCAATTATTTCTTGGATTACAGGAGGTAAGGTAGTTGGGAAAAATGAGGATCTTAATGAATTTACAGAAGATTTTGAAACAACTCCATTTGCAACGGGTAGACATAATACAAAAGCCCCTAATTTTCAAGAGGGTGGTTTATATGGTGGAGTATTATCAAAAGGAATGAAATTTGTGATAACAAGGAGTGGTCAAGAAAACTTTACACCTAATCTTGCATTTAGTAATAAAAAATCATTTGATGCTTCAAGAGGGGTCGGTGTACCAAAACCCAACAGTAGAAATATATCAGACTTTACTTTTTATAAGGTAACACAAGACGGCAAATTACAAAAAATAGATATAAGTAAGCTACGCAATAAAGTTAAATCCAATAAAGCGAATGGTAAAGCAGTTGAATCCATTACAAAAACTACAAAAAAAGAGACTACAACAGAAGAAGCTCCATTAGTAACAGATGAATCAGGTGAGGTTGTCACTGTATATCGTGGTGGTAAATCAGCGTCAGGTGTACAGTACTACACTAGTGATCGGAAACTAGCTGAAGGTATAGGTGAAGCTAAGGGTGAAGGTGTACAGAAAGCTACTGTTCGTATGGCAAATCCTTGGACACCTGAGAGTTTAGATGTAAACAACGCCCCACAGTGGATGCAAGATTGGGTACGTAGTCAAGAGGAGTTTACTACAGTGGACGAAGAGACTATGGCAGCGGAAGAAATTCCAATGGAGCAAGCTATTCAGGAGATTAAGGATATGCAGTTGTCCTTTAGGGATGTTGGTCTGTGGCAGAGTTTTGTCAATGAAACTCTCAAGCACCATGATGGTATTATTGCTTTTGACCCATCTGAGGACATGGCAACTGACAAAAAGATTTATATAACAAGATCACCAGAACAAGTAATACGAAAAGAAGATGCCGTTCAAGAGCAAGCAGCAGGTAAAGTACCTGTACAGCCAGAAGCCAAAGCTGGCGAAAAAGTGGAGGAAGGAAAACCCAAAACAGAACCTAAAGTCACTACCGAAGAAGGTAAAGAAGAAGTCAGTGAAGAAGAAGTAACACCAAGTAAAGAGCGTTTAGACGAACAGATTGATGGTATTATCAAGAAGGTAAAGGATAGAACATCTGATAAAGCTGACCCAAAGAAAGTAAACAAGAGAGCATTTGATGACGCAATAGAGTACTTACAAAGTTCATTGTGGTATGAGAAAGCAAATGATCTCCAAAGAGAAGCCTCTGTTATAGAGTTGATGGAGAAAACAAAGCAACCTATCAAAAAGTCAATGACAATGAAGGGTGCTATAAAGAAAGCATTTCCACCGACTCCTGAAAAGAGAGTGTCAATGACACCATTAGCTGCATTAAAAAAACAGATACAAGACTTTGCTCGTGGTATGCGAGAAGCTGCTAAAGATCAAAGAGCTACAGCAAAAAATGCAAATGATTTACTTAAAGAACTTCAGAAGTCTGGATTAATTACACCAAGACAAGCAGGTGCTTTAACTCGTGCAGCATTAAAAGTAAACTTTGCCTCACCAAAAAGTATTGAAAATTTCACTAATCGGGTAGAGAAAACAATTAGTGATATTGAATACAACACAAAACTTTCAGATGCTAGAAAATTAAGAGGTAAGATTAAACCTAAGAAAAATACTTTAGCATCTGATAAGGCTCGTATGAATGAGTTTAGAAAGATTGATCCTAAAAATGTTGAAGATATTGATGCTTACATTGAAAAGGCAAATGAAATTATTGCAGCAACAAAATCTCCAAGAAGAACAGCAAAAGGTGTCTCATTACCAACAGCAATGGATTATGCTGCTATTGACGAGTACAACAAAACTACGTTAGAAGAACAGGATAAGAAGGCAAAGCAAAGTATCAAAGATCAGTATGATTACCTTGAAGACTTTGACCTTACTGTTGAAGAAATGAATGAAATAATTTCTTTGTTAGAGCAAGGTAAAGAACCTCAGCTAACTGATGCCCGCAAAGAACAAATAAATGAACGACTAAATACACTGTTCACTTTCTATAAACCTGCCCTAAAAGAAAAACTAACAGAGGAGGCTCTAACAGATACAGAAAAAAAGATTTTAAAAAGTTTAAGTGACGGTAATATTAATAACCTTCCTTTTAATGAAAAGGCAAGAACGATAAAGATTGCTGAAAACATCCTACAGAATAATGATTTTTCTGCTGCACAACAAGTTGTAAATGCAATAGACGCTCAACAGTCTGTAGCTGAAATGCAAAAGATGAACATAAAGTTTGATACACGTAAAACATATTTTCAAAAACTTGCATCTCTAACCCAAGCTATGAAATTTATTTTTCGTGGTGTAAACGCAGCAAATAATTTTGCAGTGAAGGCGGGGATTACTGATTTTGATATCGGTGTAGTAAAGGGAACAAACAGAATAAAAGATTTAATTGATAGATATGACGCTATGGTCAAAAATATGGATGACCATAACACAGCAGAAAATATTGTAAAGAGAAGAGTTTATTCTTTCTTAAATAGAAATGATGGCACAACAGCTACAGAAAAGAAAGCTGAATTTGATAGAAGAAAAGGTTTAATTAATGAACAATTAGAGTATCTCAAGCTAACGGATGGTGAATTTGCAAAAGAACTAGAAACAGTATTATCTGATTTAGGTATCGCAGAAGCACAAACAGCAGATGACATACAAATAGATGAACAAAATAAAAAGATTGTTGACTTTTTTGTTCAAGAGTTTGAAGACTTATATGATGAACACGCAGAAGTAGCTAAAGTATTATACAACAAAATTTTACCACAAGACTATAAGTATGTTCCAGATGTTTTTGAGAAGGTGGATAAGTCTGATATGTTTGTTGGATTAGATGAGTCTGTTTATTTTGAGGATGCGATTGATACTAAAGAAACATCAATGTTGCAGGATGTATCAAAACCTAGTTCTTTACCTAAAGTAAATGGTGAGGTAACTAGAGCAATTAACCTTGACTTTGATCGTATAATGATGCGTAAGTTGGAGGATGCTATCAAAGAAATAGAAACAGCACAATCTGTAGATAAACTGAAGAGAGTTCTAACTACACAAAATCTAAATAAGTTTCTTTCCCCATCACAAGCAGACCTTTTAAAAAGTAAGATAACAAATTATGTAAATGCTATCCGTGGAAAGAGTAGAGAACAACAAGAAATAGCAGACAGCAAAACTGTAAATAAAGTTATTGATGTGATAAGCAATTTTACAGCAAGTAAAATTCTTGGAAGTGCTGCACAACCAATTAAGCAGACTATTCCAGTATATATGCGATCTACGATGAATATGTCTTCAAAGGGATCAGCCGCAATGAATAATGCTCTTATTGGTGAAGCACCAGAGTTAGTAGAAATAGCAAATAAATATGGTGAGGTTTCTTTAAGAGGAAAACAATCTGTTGTTGATGTTGATGCTCTAACTTCTAAAGTAAACTTTGATAAGTTAAGCGATAGTGTAATTAAATTAGTAGGAATTAGTGGTGCAAAAAATATAAGAGATGCAAAAAACTCATTAAGTAAAGCGGGTGAAGCTCCATTAAAGTATGCTCTAGAAAAGCCAGATAAATGGATGGCAACAGCATCTTGGGCAGGATATTATACAGATTACTTGTATAAAAACAAACCTGATTTTAATTTAAAAGAAGAACTAGAAAACCCAACAAAAGAAGCTAT
>Ga0209119_1001514_pt1 | contig 22640 bp, 20 predicted proteins | sample COG_03_FD_184747 | JGI IMG/M metagenome (GOLD analysis project Ga0209119, IMG submission 184747) | Pelagic Microbial community sample from North Sea - COGITO 998_met_03 (SPAdes) (version 2) | ecosystem: Environmental > Aquatic > Marine > Neritic zone/Coastal water | place: Helgoland, sampling... | reverse complement strand
GTAGACCACCACGTTGATAGGCTGGATGTGGAAGCGCAGTAATGCGTGTAGCTGACCAGTACTAATAGCTCAATTGGCTTGATTTATGCACTGAAAAAAATTTTTATGAATAGATATTATTCTTATTACATTGTTTAATTTAAAATAGAATTCCATAATAAAACTTTATTTCCAAATTAAATATTAAATGTTAATTTAAACTTATATGAATTATGTGATTCAAAAATTTAAAACTGAAGGTTATGTTGTTGTTAAAAATCTTTTAAATAAAAGTTTAATAAACGACTTAAAAAAGATAGTAAAACAAAATTTTTACTTTAAATCAAAATATAAAAAAAATAACTTTCATAAAGATTTAATAAAATTTAGAAAAACAAGTAAAAAATCTTTTAGTTTTTTTTTTGATACACTACAAACACAGTCAATAAATTATAAAATTTTAACAGAAACTAAAGTTTTAAATCTAACTAATAAATTATTAAAAAATACTAAAAAATGTATTTCTATCACAGACATTGCCTTAAGAATTGATCCCCCGGCAGATAACAGAAACACTTTAAAGTGGCACCAAGATTCTTCATATTTCAGACAAAATGATAACGGTTTTAATGGATTGGTAATATGGTCACCGATTTTTGAAATTAATTCAATGATCGGTGGTATTGAGTTTTTAGAAAAATCATACCAACTTGGTGCTCAAAATGTTAAAAGACAAAATGCTAGGAAAGGCTTTTCTTCCCAAAGAGCTATTGATGAACATAAATTAATTAAATTTAAGAAAATAATTTGCGATAAAATTAAACCAGGAGATGTAATAATAATGAATATGGACATGGTACATAGAAGTTGCCCTAATATAAGTGGTAAAAATCGTATTACCCTAATAGGAAGATATCACAACACAGTATCTGGTGATTTTAATAGTGGACTCAATTTTTTTAAATATTCAGATAAAAAACTAAATAAGGATGTTCATGGAAATTAACAAATACTACAAAGATGTTACTACTTTCATCTACGAAGACTTAGCTTGGGGACCTTTATACAGAAAAAAAGACGGTGAAATTATTAAAAATGCAGACAATAATGCTGAAAAATATATTTCAGACTCCTTAAAGATATTATCAATTAACAAAGCTGATTTAAAAGGTAAAAAAATATTTAATATTGGCACAGGAAGAGAAAGCCGATTTTTTGCACAGCATGGTGCAGTGGTGACTCATTTAGATATTGGAGGAGAATCGGTAAAAGAAGTTAGAGAATGGGCAAAAAAATATAATTTCAAAGTAACTTCAGAGCAAGGCAACATTTTGGATAAAGATATAGGAGAGAACAAATATGATTTAATATTTTTGTCAGGTATTTATCAACATATTGAAAAACCAGCATACGCACTAGTAAAATTTATTAATGCGTTAAAGAAGAACGGCCTAATGTACATGGGTTTTTATAGGAGTGGTGAATTTAAATATTTCATAGTAGATTCAATTAGGCATTTAGTTGATTATAAAATGGTTTCTGAAATAAGAGATATAAATTCAATTTTGTTTTCATTTGGAGAGGTGAATCATTATCAATCTTCAAGAGTGATGGATGATTTTTTTGTTCCAAAAAAACATAACTTTCATCCGAATGATATTATACATGACGTTAAATTACTTGGTGGGGATGTATTCCATTTTGATGAAGATTTCAGAGACTACAACCATAAAGGTTCTGACTATTTTTCAATTGGTGGTGATAGAATATATATAAAAAAATTAAGTGATAAAATAACAGCTTTAAAAGATGTTAAAGAACAACTTAAAACAATCAAAGGCAAAAATCAGATTGAAGATGTTGATTACCAAGAAGAAATAATAAATCATAACATCCGATTAATTAAAAAAATCAAATTGCTTTGTGATACAGGTTTTATTACAAAAACATCAATAGCATGTTTGGCAATAGGATTGTATCAATTTACAAGACCTTTTGTTTTTGAGGAGTCTCACTACTTTAATGAGTCAAAAAGATTGGGAAGGCATAAAATTATAAACAGATATTTGCAAAGTTTTATAAATAATCACTCTAGAGTATAGGCATCTTTTTACAAATTGGTTAATATGAAATTATGAGTATGATATTAATAATTATACCAGCTAGATTAGGATCAAAAAGATTAGAGAGAAAAAATATCTTGCCTATAAAAAAATTACCGATGTTTGTATATGTTGCAAAAGAGGCTCTTAAATCAAAATTTAGAGTTAGTGTTTTTATTTCCTCTGAAAGTTTAAAAATAATTGATATTTGTAAAAAATATAAAATTAAATTTGTAAAAAGACCACCATCACTTGCTAAAGATTATGTGGAAAAACAAGAAGTAATTGCTCATGCATACAAAAAACTAAAAAAAAAATTAAAACCAAAAATTATAGTTTCTCTTCAAGTAAATACTCCACAATTTAAGATCAGAGATCTAGACAAAGCGATTGTTTTTTTTAAAAAAAAGGCTTTTCCAAAAAAGTCAATTAAAGAGGTTATTTCTGTGGGTAAGGATAATTTACAAAATGGTGCTTTTAGAATAATGACACCCAAAGCCGTATGTAAAAAAACATTAAGTACGAACATAGGAGTTTTTTTTACTGACTATATTGACATACATTATTTAAATGATTACGAAAATGCGAAACAAAAAATTGAAAAAAATTAAAGTTGCTATTTTTATTTCTGATGTTGGTTTTGGACATATGGTTCGACAAAGAGAAATCATTCTCTCACTTTTAAAAAAAAAGAATATTGATATTACTATTGTAAATGGTTTACAAATTGAGATTTTAAAAGAAACTTTTGGAGACAAAATAAAATATATTAAAAGATTTAACAACATTGAACTTGTTAAAACCAAAAATGGTTTTCTTGATAAAAAAGAAACTTTCAGAACACTCGATAATTGGAATAGTAAATTAAAAAGCGATTTTTTATTCTTTAAAAAAAATTTTAAAAATTTTAATTTTATAATGTCTGATTTTGTGCCTCAGGTTTTTTATTATTCCAAAAAACTTAATATAAAGTGCTATGGTGTTTGCCACTTCTCTTGGAGTTGGTTTTTTGAAACTGTGTATCCAAATAAGAAAAATTTGATAGTCAATAAAATGAAAAAATATGAAAACATGGCAGAATTTTTTTTTTTACCTCCGTTTACTCCTGCTGGGGTTTATAAGAAGATTACTGATATTAATAAGATAAAAGATGTTAATTATATAATCGCATCATATCAAACAACAAAGGTTAATAATAAGAAAAAAACTTTTTTAATAATGGATAATGGCACACAAACGTTATCAAATTTGATTTCTGAAACTATTCCTTATATTGATAAAATGAAAAATTATATTTTTTATATAGGTATTTCATCACTTAGTAATAAGGCTACTGAGATAATTTTAAAAAGTAACAACATCCTTCCAATAACTACTTTGAGGGGCATGTATTCTTATATTGGAAAAGTTGATCATATTATTGCAAGAGGGGGATTTAACTCAATTACTGAATGTTTGTTTTTCAAAAAACCTACAATTTTCATGAACGAGAAATTTAATCCAGAAATAGATGAAAATTTAAAAATGGTCTTAGGGCGTAATTTAGGATCAATTATGAATAAAAATGATTGGAAATCTAATTTTAAAAAAAAAATTGATAAATTTGTGAAAAAAGATGTAAGAGTCATAAAAAAAAACTTAAAAAGATTTGATTTCAAAGATAATGGTGCTGATCAAATTTTAAAAACAATATTTAAGGATAAGTCTATATGGCAAAAATAATTGCAGAATTATGTCAGAATCATAATGGTGATATAAAAATACTAGAAGAGATGGTTCATGCAGCGGCAGAATCAGGAGCTCAATATGCTAAAATTCAATCAATGTTATCAAAAGATTTAACTCATCGTAAAAGATTTGATGAAGGCTTAATAGAAGGTGGCGAGACAAGAGTTAGAAACAGACCCTACAAGGAAGAACTTGAGAGACTTTCAAAATTAGATTTAACAGATGATCAACATCATTTTTTTATAGATTTTTGTAAGAAATATAAAATAAAACCCATGACTACAATTTTTAATAGATCAAGGCTAAAATTTATAGAAAGTTTAAATTTTGAAATTATAAAAGTTTCAAGCTTTGATTGTGCTTCTCATAAAATGATAGAGGAAATAAGTCATTCAAAAATTAAAGAAATTCTTGTTTCAACCGGATGCACATATGATTCTGAAATCAAAAAAACTTGTGAAATTTTAAAAGAAAAAAATTTTACATTAATGCATTGTGTATCAATTTACCCAACACCATTAAGTGAAGTACACCTAGATAGAATTGAGTTTTTAAGAAACTTTTCAAAGAATGTTGGTTTGAGTGAGCATTCGAACTCAGAAAAAGATGGATTAAAAATTTCAATAGCCTCGTTGATTTATGATGTAAAATATATTGAAAGACATTTTACTATTTTACCTAAAAATGCAACAAAAGATGGAGTTGTTTCATTAAATCCCTCGGAACTGAAAACTCTATGTGAATTTTCGAAAAAAACAAAAAAAGAAATAAATGATTATGTTTCAGGGAATATAAAAGAATTTGAGAGTATGAGAGGCCTTAAACAGAGGGAATTGTCTCCTGAAGAACTTTTGAATAGGGATTATTATAGAGGACGATTTGCAAGTCGAAGCAAAAGTGGTAAATATATTTATAACTGGGAAAACACAGAATTAGTTTGAGAATTGGATTAACTAAATAATGTGTGGTTTTTTTTTTATAAAAAAAAATAATTTTATATTCAATCTAAAAAAAATAGATAAAATTTCAGACCAATTAAGCCATAGAGGACCAGATCAGAATGCTTATTTTGATAATAATGAAATTTATGCCAAGTTTTTTAGATTAAGTATATTGGACACGTCAATTGAAGCTGGCCAACCAATGTTTGATAAATCAAGAAGGTACATGTTGATCTTTAATGGTGAAATTTACAATTATGAATATCTCAAAAACAATCTAAGATTTAAACAGTTAAAAACCTCCTCTGATACCGAAGTTCTTTTATATACCTTGATTGAAAATGGCTTAGATGCAGTAAAAAAAATAGAAGGTATGTTTGGATTTATTTTTTATGATTTCAAAAAAAATGAAGTTTGGTTTGCAAGAGATAGATTGGGCATTAAGCCACTATATTACACAAAGTTTAAGGATAGTTTTATTTTTTCATCAGAAATGAAACCTTTACTTTCATTTCAAAATAAATTCTCAATTAATGATAAGTCTTTATGTAATTTCTTTTTCAAGGGATCAATGGATTTTGGAAAAGAAAATTTTTTTAAAGACATTTACTCAATTGAAGGAGGTACGTTTGGTAAAATTCAAAATAAGCAAATAAAGATAAAAAATTATTGGAATATAGAACAAGCAATAATAGATAAGAAATATTCAAAAAATTTTATAGATAGAAAGAAAGAATTAAAAATATTATTAGATGACTCAATTAAAAAACATCTTATATCAGATAGAAAAATTGGTCTATTTTTAAGTGGTGGAACAGATAGTAACGCCATATTTAACTTAATTTTTAAAAAGAATTCAAATTTAAGTATACCAACATATACTTATGGTTTTAATGAAAAGAAAGAATATAGCGAAATTGAACGAGTGGAATATTTATTAAACTCAAAAAGCACAGTAAATAATATATCATTGATTTCACCTTTGGAAATAATTAACAATTTTGATAGTGTTACTAAAATTTTAGAAGGACCTTTAACCTCTATTAGAATTTTTGCTATGAAAAAATTATATAAATTAGCTAGTGAACAAAATTGTAAAGTAATAATCGAGGGAGATGGTGGAGATGAGATTTTTGCAGGATACGATTATAATCTATATCCCTATTTATATGACCGTTACAAAAAAGAAACGACTATTATTAAAAATATTAAATCTTTTTTAAAGATTTCAGGGAAACAAGAAAGTCAATTAACTAATTTATTGAAAACGAAATTAAATCAATTCTCCTCAACATCTGATGGTACGTCATTTGTAAATTATAAATTTTTTAATGAAGCATATATCAAAGAAAATATTAATGAAAAGTTTTTCTTTCAGAAAAAAAATGACAGAATAAATTATTTACAAAATTCTCAAATAAATGATTTAAATTATATAAAATTACCCAGAACATTAAGATTTAAAGACAGACTATCGATGTCTGAAGGTGTTGAGTCTAGACTTCCATTTTTAGATCATAGAATTGTAGAGTATGGAATTGGCCTCGGAAACTCAGACAAATTTTACAAATTAAAATCAAGATATATATTTAAAAATATATTTAAGAAAAACCAAAACACATATAAAAATTTTGAATTTTCTAAAAGAAGTGTAGCAGATCCACAAAAATTATGGCTAAAAACAAGTCTAAAAGAGTTTTTTTTAGACAATATATCCTCAATTAAATTTAGAAATTTAGGTTACTTTGATACTAAAAATATTATAAAAAATTATAACTTATATTGTGGTGATAAAAATTATCCAACAACTTTTGCATTTATGCAATTATTAAGTTTTTTTAGATTTCATGAAATTTTTAAGGATTGTAGTAAAAATAAGAAGTATTAATTTACAATATGAAGAAATATTTAAGCTTCTATAATCATTGCATATTTTGTAATTCAAAAAAACTTTCTAAAATCGATACTCAAAAATTTAGAGATAATTTTTATTTAAAAGCTATTAGGTCAGACTTGAGCCTATCGCGAAATTTTTTTTCGATAATGAAAACTTATCAGTGCGAAAATTGTTTTATAGTTCAGAATAACCCTTGGTTTAATGAGGAAATTTATAGTAAAATTTTTTCATCTATTTATGGTCAACATAATAGAAGTTGGTCAAATTTATTTAAATTTTTGAAAAATAAAAAAAAACCAGATCATGGAAAATTATTTCAAATTCTTACAAAAAAAATAAAAATAAAAAGTTATGCTGAATTTAATTCTCCATTCACAGGACTTTTATTACATTTTTTAAGTAGAGAATATAATGAAGACTTTAAGAAAATGATGAATCTTTTTAAATATTCAATATTATATCTTAACTCAAGACAGCTAGCTGGAAAATCTAAAAAATTTTTTAAAATATCGGAACTTAATGCAAAACAATTTCTAGGTAAGATTAAAAGTATAAAGTCAAAGAAGATAAAAAATAACAGAATTAACAAATCTTTAATTTTAGACCATTCTTTATTGGGTTGGGGGCAAAATGATAATTACAAATCGGTAAATAGCCACACACTCGCATCAAGCTTAATGGATTTAAACATTTTAAATTTAAATGAAAATAATAAATCTAAAAAATTTGATTTATTTGGAATTTTTCATACATTAGATCATACACTTTATCCTAAAAGAATATTAGATTACTCTCTTAAAAGAAGCAAATATGTTATAATTTATTGTCATGCAAATCCAAACCTTGAAAAACAACATTTATTTACACTGACTTCAGATTTTTTAAAGTATCTCAAAAAAAAAAACTTACACGTTATTGATTTGACACATATAATTGCAAAAAAATATTATACAAAAGAACTGTACTTTTTATGCTCACAAACCCAGAACTTAAGTAAATTTAAAACTTAATAATTTAAATATTTTTGGGGAATCTATAATTGAATAATTCGAAATCTTTTTTCCAAATTTCTTTAACCAGCTCTATACTTTCTTTATTATAATATTTTATATTAATTTTTGACTTATTTTTTTTTGTATGTTCTAGTTTAAATTTTTCTTTTGGAAGTTTCAAAATTTTTTTAATATTTGATATATCCTTTTCGAGGTTTTCAAATTTCCCGATATAATCAACTGCAATCTTATCATCGATAGTATATATTTTACTAGCTGGAAATTTATCATAATAATAACTTTTTTTATTTTTTATAAGTTTTAGCCATTTAATAAATTTTTCTTTTGTAATTTTTTTTTGGTTAGTGGCCATATTATCATTTAAAATAGACCATTTTTTCTCGTGGAATAACCAAGCTGATAATGCTTGTGTATATGGATTTCTTACAAATGCAAATTTGAAATATTTTTCCCAAGATTTTTTATCATAATTTTTTAAATGTTTTGCTGTTGCGTGACGACTATTTGTGCCTATTTTTTTTTTTAATATTTCTCTAAATGCATATTCAATAATTGGTTTATCAAAAATTAATTTATCTTTTTTTCTTAGATTAATAGCCGCAGATATCATTTTAAGCCCAAATTTATTATTAACCATACTCAGCGTTTTATGATTATAAGGTATTCCATTTCTCAGAGAATGATTCCAGCCATTTAGAATATCGTCATCACCTATATATTGGCTAAAGAATGCACAGATCGAAGAACCAGCTGTTTTAGGGGTATGCAAGAATATAAATTTATGTTTATGGCTTATAATCATTACAGTAATATCATTATTAATTTTTGTAGAACAAGTTATTTTTTATAAATTTATTCAATCTTAATCCAGCTTTATTATCTATGTTACCAAGATGATAATTTAAAGAGTATGTATTATTGTAAATCTTGTCTTTGTCATAGTATTTTTTATTTAAAAAGCTCAATTTTTTATAAAAATCACTTTCTGAGTTTGCATAACTTTCTTTTTTTAGATCTAATTTTAACTCGACTTCCTTAAAAAATTTATTTTTTTTATAAAAATAAGGTATTAATATAAACCTATTTGCAGCAATACCCTCTATAATTGAAGTTGTATTCCATCCAATAACAATTTTTGAATCTATTAAAAGAGAATGCCCTGGACCAAACTTATTGATTTGTATATTTTGTGGCAAATTTGTATAATCATTTTTATTATATTTATCTCCTGTTTTTATTTTAATAATGATCAAGGTTTTAGGGTTTTTGATAGCAAACTTTTTTAATATTTTTAAAGTTTTTAGATGTAGTTTTTCCCAACTATATCTTGGTTTGTATAATTGATGATCTTTCAAATCATTAAAAAACTTCCTTCCATAATGTTTTACAAATGGACGAGGTAAACCTCTATATTTTTCAATCGCGTAGTATACAATTTGATTTTTTGGAGCTATTTTTTTATAAGAATGACTAAAGTTTAGCCTGGAGCATCCAATAACATCAACTTTATTCTTATGACTAATATTTGATTCAATTAATTTTTTTTTAATATAATCTGAATAGACTGCTAGTTTATAACCTTCAGATTTTTCATTTGTTTTTCTGTGAATGTATGACACATATTTATTTTGAAGTTTTGTGAAAACACCCTCTTTTAACAATATTAAAAAAGGAATTTTTAATTCACCACAAGCCTTATGCAGCTCTCTTTCTGCCAAATATTTATAATTAAAACCAATTACAACCTTAAATATATATTTTTTTTTGAATATCTTTAAAAATCTAATTAAAAATTTTTTGTATTTTATTTTTAAATTTATAATTTCATTCTTATTAGAATTATAATTAAGATCATGTAAATTATGATTATCCAAAAAAGTGAAAAATATATATTTAAAAAATATCCTAGGACAACTTAAGTACAAAATATTATAGTTGTATTTTTTTTGGCTACTAATTAAATCATCAATTCCACCAGATTTATATAAAACAATTGCTCTATATTTTTTTTTGTTTTTAGGCAAAATTTCTTTAATTTTTTTGAGATTTAGAATTAATAGTAAACTCAATAAATTAAACATCTCATGTTTTACTAAAAACGGGATTAATATTTTATTAATAATATTTATTATTTTTGATAATAAAATATTCATATTTTAATGAAACTTTTTAGTAAAAATATTTAAGATAACTTTCATAATATTGATTAATCAAAGATTTTTGTAATTTACTTATTTTTTATAATTATATATCACTAAAGAAATAATTGTTACATAAAAGGCTAATTTATCATTATATATATAAACTAATTAAAAATTTAAATACTATATTATTAACAATTTAGTTGGATTATTTTAATAAATTGAATAGGTATAAAAAATAACACGATGATTAAAAAAATATTTTTTTGGATTTTTCTTATTATTAACAAGTTTAATTATAGATTCAATTACAGGGCATTAAGCGGAGTACTAGATAAGTTTAAGATGAGATTTCTATCTATGTCTGGTGCAAAGATAGGTTTAAATTCAGTAGTGAGATCTAATACATTTATTTTAAATTCAAAAAATTTGAACATAGGTAATAATTCTTCTATAGGCTCTAATAGTGAAATTTTTAATTCAACAAACTTTTATATTGGAGACAATGTTGATATAGGAACACAATTTTATATTAATACAGATAATCATAAGTTTGATGACCCAAAAAAATTTTTATCTAAACAAGGAGTAATTTCTTCAGAAATTATTATAGGGTCTGACATATGGATAGGAACACGAGTAACTATTTTAGCTGGTGTTAAAATTAATGATAGAGTTATAGTGGGTGCATGTTCTTTGATAAACAAAAATTTAGAATCTGGATATATATATGCAGGAGTTCCAGCGAAAAAAATAAGAAAAATTTAATAAAAATTAGCAAATAAGAGTTTCATAATATGAAATATTAAATTACTTTTGAGAGTCTTAACGCCAAAGCACATATAGTCATAGTAGGATTAACACTACCAGAAGTTGGAAATATTGATGAGCTACAAATATATATATTCTTTACACCATTAATTTTTAAATTTTTATCAACGATTCTTAATTTTTTATTAGAACTGTAAATTGTACCACCCATGTGGTGAGAGGAGTCTGTAAAGTTATATTTAACAGAATAGTCTTTAATAATTTTTTTATTTTCTAATTTAAAATTTTTACTAAAATTTTTTAAAACTTCAGTTTTTAGTAAATTTATTGTATTTGTTTCTTTTTTACTCATTTTGTAATTAATTTTAACTATTTCTTTTTTGTTTTTGTAATTTAACTCAATCTTGTTATCATATCTCGGTAGCATTTCAGTATAAAGATTAATTATATAGGTTTCCAAAAAATATTCTTTTTTAAACAATTTTAAAAATAAATACAAACCTAGATAGAATATATGAGAAAATATTTCAGCAAATGCAAAAACATTTAAAATATTTTTTTGACATCTTTTTATATTTGTTTTTAAAATATGCATGGAATCATTAAAAAAAAATTTTTCAAACCTTATATAAGAGTTTAAAAGTTTTTTATTTTTTTGAACCTCGGGATTTAGTGATAAACCCACATAAGTATAGTGGTTTCTAATTTTTTTTATCACAATATTATTAATTTTTTTTTTATCTGGAAATTTTATTTTTCCTAGGGAAGTTTTTGGATGATCCATAAAAAAACTTCCCACAATTTTTTTATTTTTTAATCGTCTTAGTTTTAAATTTTGCAAGGATCGTAATAATAATTTAGTCGATTCTATTCCACCACAACACACTAAAATTTTTTTTGAACAAATAATGATCTTTTCATCTGCGATATATATATAATTTTGATTCTTGCCTTCATCAATAAATTCTACTTTTGCGTTTAAAGCTAATTCTACATTTTTATAATTATCTAGTTTGTTAAATCTAAAAGGATTTTTTTTTGCAAAAAAACGTCTTCTATACAGGTCATTTTTTTTGGGCTTCTCAATTATATTTTCTTGATAATCAAAGTAAAAACCATATTTTTTGTCAAGATTTTTATAATTTTTTTTTAATTCTTTATAACCTAAGGGCCATAAATTTTTATTCTCATGCCAACGATCCTTCATTTCAAAATTTTCAAGATAGCTTGATATTCCTGCCCAAACGTTTGCCGCTCCTCCTAATGAAAAAACTCTAGAACCTTTCTTGATAGAACTATATTTTGTATTTATTTTTTCAGGTATTTTTTTTTGTAAATTTCCTCTTTCTAAAACTAATATTTTTTTCTGTTTAAATCTTTGTTGAAGTTCGCTTGATAAAACGTACCCTGCAGGGCCTGTTCCTATTATTACATAATCAAATTTTGCACTCTTGAACTTATTAAAAAAAACTTTTTTAGAATTAATGTTTTTAAAATCATAAAGCATTTAAATTTGTGAGTTATTAAATTGATTTATTTTTTCTCTAATAAGAGAAGTGCTATTTTTTTTAATCCAATCTAGATCAATAAAAAATAGTTTATCTCTTATGTCATATTTTCTATTTGTGTTATTTATAGTAAAATATGAGTCTGAGTATAAAAGTTTTTGATAACTAGTTGGAGATAAAAAAATTTGATACTTTTCATATTTTGGATAATTAAATTTATTTATTTTAAAATAGTTTTTTTTTAAAATTTTAGACTTATCTTTATTGATAATGATGGGTAGCCCATAATGAAAACCACCACAATTACTAAAATCTTTTATTTTAGGAATAGTGATAGAGCCATTTGTAATCAAAATATCATATATAATTTTAATTTTAATTCTAATCTCTTTATTTCTAGAATTTAGACTGTTTAGATCATTGGATGCTAGTATTGCCCCGATTGGGTGCATTCTTCCTTTTCCAATTTTATTTAGGCCGGGATACTCCATTCTTTTGCTTTTACTTGTTTCCCTGGAAGGATGAGACAAATTTATCATATTATCAAAAAATTTCTTTGAATTGGTAAAGGCTACTCCTCCCTCACCAGCAGATACTGCTTTTGCACCCTGCAAGCTCATAAATGAAATATCTGATATGTTGACTACATTTTTTTTTTCATTCATTGCACCATGGGCATGACTACAATCAGCTATAACTTTAATTCTGGGAAATATTTTTTTAATTTTTTTTAAATTTTCTATTTCATAAACAAGACCGTATAAGTGTGAAATTATAATTAAATCTGGTTTTTTTTTGATTTTCTCTAAATTGATTATCATTTCTAAATTTTCATTAAAATCCAAATAGACAGGAATCAAACCACTATTTAATAGAGTGGTTATAGTGGATGGAAAAGTTAACTTTGAAACGAGCACATGAGCACCTTTTTTTATTCCAAGAGCAATTATAGAGCTCTGACATGCTGTGGTTCCATTTGTAAATGTTAGTGAAAATTTTGAATTAAATTTTTTAGCAATTTTTTTTTCAAAATTTAAAACGTATTTAGGATATTTTGAAAAATTATTGAGGATCACATAATAAGCTATTTCTAAGCCTGAAAGTATTAGTCCAAATTTAATTTTTTTAGAAATTTTATATAAAATATTAATCATTCAAGTTAAATGTTTTTCAAAATAAATTATACATAGAATTACTTATTCTTTTATAAAAAAGATTTAGAATTTATATATACTTTATTTTTATAATGTAATACCAATCTTATTTTACAATCATCAGGTTAAATTATATTAATAGGTTTATGAAGACAGTAATAGTTTTAGGAACTCATAATAGTGGAAGTGGTCTGGTTCATGACTATTTGGCTTGTAGAAATGATTTTAATAGTCCGTTTGATCATAATGAGTTTAGAATATGCACTGACCCTAGGGGATTAAATTATCTTTATACGAACTGTTATAAAAATAATGGTTTTTTTAATGCCTCACATGCAATAAGTGATTTTCTAAATTTTATAGATCAAATTGAAAAATTTAAAGTTCATCAAAGCAAAGGTGTCCTTAAAACAATATATAAAAAAAACCTATTAAAGCATTCAAAAACATTTATTAAGAATATTACAGATGTACAGTATTTTGCGGCACCACATTATAAGAGAATAGGTCTTACACTTAGTGAAAAATTAAATATTAGGCTTTCTAAAAAACTGTTTAAAAAGACCTTACCTGAGATGAAATTAGCCTCGATAATTTTACCTAAAAATGAAAAAATATTTATCAAAGAAGGAAAACAATTAATCAAAAATATAATATTCAATAACACAAAAAAAACTTTAATTAAAAATAAGAACGTTGTTTTAAATAATGCTGCAGATATACTTAATCCAATCGAGACAAGCCGATTTTATGAAAATGCAAAAATTATCGTTGTTACTAGAGATCCAAGAGATATTTTTACAAGCATGAAAAGTAGACAGTCAATGGCAACACCCTGGTATGATGTAGATATTTTCATAAAATGGTATAAAAAATGTTTTGATAAAAATGTTTATTTAGATAAAAATAATCCATTAATTTTAAAACTTAAATTTGAAGAAATAATAAAAAACTTTGATAAAGAAAATAATAAAATCTGTAAATTTTTAAATATAAATTTAAAATTTGAGATTGAGAAAAAAAAACATTTTGAGTTTAATTTAGAAAAATCTAAAAAAAATATTTATAAATCTAGAAAATATTTATCGAAGAAAGAATTTAGTAAAATAGAAAAACAATTAAAAAATCATTTACAATGGTAGCTATCAATTAAATATGGCATTTTTAAAAAGATCCACTTGTCCAATTTGTAAAGGTAAAAATTTTAATAAGATTTTTGAAAGAAGTTTTGAGGACAAAGATACTGTTCGATTTATAAAAACTCATTTTAGCAAAAGTTTTCCTATCAAAATTTTAAAAGACAAAAAATTTATAATTAATGAATGCTTTACATGCACTGGTTTATTTCAGGAAAACATTTTAAATAAAAGTTTTACAAATAAATTGTATGAAAAATACATTATAGAAAAAGACTCCTTCATTAAAAAAAAATTTTTTACAACAAGAAATTTTCAAATTTACTTAAATGAATTAAAATTTATTGAAAAAAATTTAAATAAAAAACCAAAGGATATAAAGATATTAGAGGTAGGTGCAGGTTGGGGTTATTGGGCTTTTCTTGCAAAATCATGTAATTTCGAAATTCAAACTGTTGATATTTCAAAAACAAGAGTAAAATATATGAAAAGAAATGGATTAAAAGCTCATAATAATTTGAATCAAATATCCGATGTGAAATTTGATATAGTCTATTCAGATCAAACTTTGGAACATGTTTCGTCACCAAATGATTCAATTAATTTTTTTTCCAAATTATTGAATAAAAATGGCTGTATTATTTTGAAGGTTCCGACAGGACTTTTTACAAAAAGAAAATTAAATAAAAAATACAAATTTGCACAAGATGAACTTATACCTCTGGAACATATAAATATTTTTAACTTAAAAAGCTTTAAGTTTTTGGCAAGAAAATTTTCTTTAAAAGTTATTTTTCCTAGGCCAACTAGTCCCTTAATGACTGTGGGTTACTTTAAGGAGTTGTTAATAAATAGTATGGACTACTTTTTAAATAAGAAGATAGTTTTGAAAAAGGTATAATTTTAATATGTGTGGAATTTCAGGTTTTTTTGGTAATAAAGTTCTTGATCATCATTTGCAATATTTTTCGTGCATTAAAGATCAAGAACACAAAAAAAAAGAAATTAAATTTTGGAAAGAAAATGTACTGCCTACGATACGAAACCCATATTTTAGAAAATATGATTTATATATAAAAAATCCAAGTACTAGATTTCATATATTTGATAATCACGATCTTTTAGATTCTTATATGATAAAAAAAAAAAAATTTAAATTTTTAGAAAAAAATTTTTCTAAAGATCTTTTGAAAAATAGAATGTTAAATGAAATCTTTTATGAGAACACACCCCAGATTTTACATGATGAAGATTTAAACTCTATGAAATGTTCAATTGAAAATAGAAGCCCTTTTATTAACAAAGAGTTATTTGAATTTCTTTTTTCAATAAACTCAAAATATTTTATAAAAAATGGTTTTAAAAAATATATCTTAAGAAAATCAATGGAAGGTATTGTGCATAAAAAAATATTATGGAATCGTAAAAAAATGGGTTTTAATTCATCTGTTGAGTCTTTATTTAAATTTCAAGATAAAGATACTCAAGAATTCTTATTTGATAAAAAATCTGATATTTATGAATTTATCAATTATGAAAAATTTCAAAAATTATTTTCAAAAAATAAATTTCCAAATCATTTAAGTAAATTTATATTTAATGTTTTAGGTTGTAAGATTTTTTTAGAAAATGTAAGTAGATCATAATGAAAAAAACTAAGCCACATTTATATCTACCAATTGAGATTTTAGTAAGAGAATTAAATTCAAAGATATTTCTTTCATTAAAAGCATCTTTAAGAGGTTATAGAGTTTATATAGGAACGAAAAAAGGAATTGATAGAATTTTAGATGAAAAAATAAAAACTAGAAGATCTGGAATTTATTTTTATAAAAGTCAAATAGTTAAAAATAGAAAATACATTCAAAAAATAAAAAAAACATGTGAATCGTTCATTGTTTTAGACGAGGAATTGGGAACAGCAGTATACGACATAAAAGAGTCTTTAAAAGAAAGAGCAGTTTTTGCTGAAGATACAGAAAAATTTTTTTTAATAGGAAAAAAAATGCTTTTAAATATTAAGAAATATTCACCTAAATTTTACAATATTTCCAAGGTGACAGGATGGTTAAAATATGAACTTTATAAAAAAAAGAATATTAAAATATTTAAAAAAGAAGCAACTGAAATAAAAAAACAGTATGGAAGTTTCTATTTATTTTCATCAAATTTTGGAACACTGTCAGATGAGGGTTTAAATTATAAGATTAAAGCTGGAAAAGTAAAAAAAAGTAACACTAAAATCATTATGTACTTTAAAAGAAGTATAAAAGATTTTCAATTTATAAAAAAAGAATTTAATTCAAAATCAAACAAAATTAATATAGTTATAAGGCCACACCCCTCAGATGCATTTCATAGCGATTGGTATAAAAATATAAACCAAAGTAGGAGCCTCAAGATTGCATTTGATAATGATATCGTTCCCTGGATTATAGCTTCAAAAGGACTTATCCATCGGGGCTGCTCAACATCAGTAGATGCCGTTTTATTAAATAAGCCAACTTTTTATTTAAAGTCAAAAAGAAAATTTCCAACAAATGAAAGCACATTGCCTTCTAGAATATCTCATAAAATTAATTCTTTAAATGACATACTATATATAAAAAAAAAAGCAGGACCCAACATCTTTAAAAATATCTTATCCAAAGAAATTTATAACATTGAAAACAACAATTCTGCAGATAAAATTTTAGAAGAAATAGAAAAATTGAAGATCACAAAAGAGCTACCAGTTAAAATTAATTACTATAAAAATATGAAAACATATTTTAAATTTTATATTTCAACATTTATTAAATTGTTTTTCAAAAATAATGTTTTAGATTTTAAATCTGCAGGAAAATTTAATAAAAAAATTATTTATGATAAAATAAGTCTATTATCTAAAAATAACAAATTGTTAATTAGAGAAGTTTCAATAGATGTTTTTGAAATTGAAAAAAAATAAAATAACCTTATGAAAATATTTTCAATCCAAACAAAAAATCTTTCACAAAAAACAATCAATAAAATCATTAATTTAAAAGTTCTGCATGATAAATTTAAAAAAAAACTCCAATTATCTTGGTTTAATAACCATATAAAAAAGACTGATATTCATAATCTTTTAATTAATAATAAAAAAATTATTGGTTATAATTGCTTGAGAAAAATAAAAATTTTAAAAATTATATCAAAAAAACAAGAAAAAATTAATGCCATCTTATTTGATACGCTTATAATTAATAAAAAATATAGAAAAAAAATTTATATTATTAAAAAAAGACTAACTCATGTTGGATAATTTCAAAAAAGTTAATTTACTACTAAATAATAAAGAAAAAAAAAAAATTATACTTTTTATACCCCTTACATTATTCTTGGTTTTTTTAGAAACACTGAGCATTGGATTAATTATTCCAATTATTTCATATTTATTAGAAAATAAAAGTTTTATTAATTACGATTTTTTAGATCCATTCATCAAAAGCATTCCAAGAAATGATCTTATAATTTATTTATTGATAGGTGTAATTATTGTTTACCTTGTAAAAAATTTATATGTAATATTTTACAATTGGTCAAGAATGCTTCTAGCAAACTCAATTCAGTTAAGGATAAGCAGTCAACTATTAGAAGTTTATTTTAAAGCCTTATACTCAGAAATTTTTGATAGAAATTCATCAGAATTATTAAGAAATATACAGACAGAAACTGCAAAACTTAGGAATATAATAAACCATATAATTATTTTATTTTCTGAAATGTTAATTATTCTTGGAATAGTAATATTGTTATCATATGTAAATTTTAAAATTATTATGGTTGCACTTAGTGCAGTCACGTTATTTTTTTTATTATATTATTTAATTATTCAAAATACAGTTAAGGAATTAGGTTATGAAAATCAAAAGATAACAAAAAAATTTGTACAAAGTATTTTAGAAAAAATCTCCAGCTTAAAAATTATTAGGATATTTTTAAAAGAAAATTTCTTTTTAAATGAATTTGAAAAAGACATGAAAAAATTTCAAACTAATAATTTAAAGCTAAGTATAATAAATTTATTACCAAAAATTTGGATAGAATTCTTTGGTGTTACTTTTTTGTGTGTGACGTTTATTATTTTAATAAGTATATCTATAAATATAAATGATATATTGACTTTGCTTAGTTTAATTGGTGTCGTATTAATTAGGTTAATACCCTCCATAAATAGAATAGCAACATCATTTCAAGCACTCAAGTATACTACAGCAACTTTTGAAAGAGTTTCGTATGATTTATCAATTAAGATAAATACACGTAATGATGACGAAGATAATAAAATTCAATTTAAAGATAATATTAAAATCAGAAATATTAATTTTTCATTTAGAAAATATAAAAAAAATATATTTAAAGACTTAAATGTTGAAATAAAAAAAAACAATTTAATTTGCGTAAGAGGAGAAAGTGGGTCAGGCAAATCTACATTTGCGAACATATTTACTGGGTTATATCAGCCGGATCAAGGTGAATTTATTGTAGATGATAAAATAGTTAAAACATCAAGTTTAGGTTGGACTTCTAAGGTAGGTTATGTGACGCAAGATACATATTTGATTGATGATACGATTAAAAGAAATATTGCTTTTGGAGTAAAGGATAGTCAAATTGATGAAAAAAAAATAAATGAAATAATTGAATTAGTGCAATTAAAAGAATTAATAGAATCTTTGCCAAAAAACATTAATACCACAGTTGGTGAAAGAGGAGCAATATTATCAATGGGGCAAATACAAAGAATAGGAATAGCAAGGGCTCTATATAGAAATACTGATATTTTATTACTTGATGAAATAACAAGTTCATTAGACCAAATAAATACAAATAAAATTTACAAGCTTATTAAAAAAATGAAATCTTTGAAAACAATCATAGTTATTACTCACGAACTTTCAAATGATGAAATATTTGATCAAATCTATGAGGTAAAAAACAAGACTCTACAAAAAATTTTGTAATAGGAATGGAAAAAAATTTTTTTTTAAAAAAAAGTAAAGCAGACGTTATAGAGGAGTTAAAAGCAAAAAAATTAAAATTTAATATACCTCTTACATTTTCTTTTACTATACATGATTGGAATAACAAAAAAGAGTTAATACTAGACACTATTATTAAAAAGTTTAATAAAAAAAAACATATAGCAATTAGATCTTCATCAAGATCAGAAGACTCTAAAAATGAAAGTCAGGCTGGAAAGTTCTTAAGTTTTTTAAATACACCTACTAGAAATAGAATAAAAATTATATCCACAATTAACTTAGTTATCAAAAGTTACAAAAATAAAAAAAAATTAAACGATCAGGTATTTGTTCAAGAAATGATATCCAATACATCTGTCAGTGGTGTAATTTTTACAAAAGATCTAGATACTGGTTTAAATTACTATGTGATTAATTATGATGATATAAGTGGTAAAACTGACACTGTAACCTCTGGTAAAGGCATTTATTCAAACAGAACTTTGTTTATTTTTAAAGGGTATAAAAAAAAAATTAAATCGCCTAGATTTAAAAAATTGATTGAATGTGTGGTAGATCTAGAGAAAAAAATTAAAAATAATGAAATAGATATTGAGTTTGCAATAACAAAAAAATTAAAAATTTTTTTGTTACAGGCAAGACCAATCTCAACATCAAGAAACTGGACAGCAATAGATTTTAAAACACACAAAAAATGCTTATTTAATGGAGAAAAAAATTTAAAAAAAATATTTATTAAACCAAAAAATGTTTTGGGCAATAATACTATTTTAGGTCAAATGCCAGATTGGAATCCAGTTGAAATGATAGGTAAACATCCGTCAGAATTATCGTATTCGTTATATAGAAAGCTGATTACAGATAAAACTTGGGGAAAAGCAAGAACTATTATGGGCTATAGAAAAATGTCAAATTTCAATTTAATGCATAGAATATGTGGTCAACCCTATATAGACACAAGGTTGAGTTTAAATTCATTTTTACCAAAAACTTTACCAGAAAAAATTAGTAAAAAATTAGTAAATTACGGGATTAATCAATTAAAATTAGCACCACAACATCATGACAAGATAGAATTTGAAATTTCAAATCCATCTTTTGCATTTGACTCAAATGAAAAAATTTCAAAGAGGCTTTATAAACACCTTACAAAGAAAGAAATTAAAATTTTTACAAATATTTTAAAAAACTTTACTCAGGATTTAATAATTGAAAATTCTCCTTTTTCATTGTCGGTAGTATCTAAAAAAATAGAGTATTTAAAAGATCAATATAAAGAATTTAATACAAGTAAAATTAAAGATCTACCAAAACTAATCAAGTTATGTAAAGATTATGGTACTTTAAATTTTTCCATTGCTGCCAGGCATGGTTTCGTGGCAATAACATTTTTAAATTCACTTATAAATACAAAGATATTATCACGGGCACAAGGTGAAGAATTTGAACAAAGCCTTAATACAATAACAAAAAAAATGTTATTTGATCAATATCTTGTAGGTAAAAAAAAATTAAGTGTAAAAAATTTTATGGAAAAATATGGACACTTGAGACCAGGAAGTTATGACATAACATCAAAAAGATATGACCAAATCAATAATTTTAATTTTAATATAAGTAAAGATAAAATAAAAAAAACCACATTTAAGCTTTCAATTATTCAAAAAAAAAAAATTGATAAACTTTTAAAAATGAATGGTTTTAAGAACATGAATCATGAAACCTTTTTTAAATATCTAGGTGATGCAATTTCACTTAGAGAATATGCTAAATTTATTTTTACGAAATATTTAAGCTTAATTTTGGAAATTATTGCCAATTATGGAAATACAAAAGAAATCTCCAGAAATGAGTTATCAAATCTAAATATTAGTAATTTTTTAAATTTAAAATCTTATAAAAATATTAAAAATCTCAAAAAATTATCACAAAAAAATTTTAAAAATTATTTAATTAATAAAAAGGTAAAACTACCTCTATTAATTCATGATTCCTCAAATATAAGAGTTATTCCATATCAGGTGAGTTCACCGAATTTTATTACACATAAAAAAATAAAAGGACCACTATTATTAAATCCAGATTTAAATAGAACAAAAAACTTAACAAATAAAATAATTTTAATAGAAAATGCAGACCCAGGCTATGATTGGATTTTTGGTTATGAAATTGCAGGGTTAGTTACTAAATATGGAGGTATAAATTCACATATGTCAATTAGATGCTCTGAGCTTTCTATACCAGCGGCTATTGGTTGTGGTGAACAAATATTTTCAAACTTAATCAATAATAGATCCATTTATCTTGATTGTTCATCGTCTGTGATTTATTCAATTTAATATATGAAGGTAATTGCAATTTCACAAAAAATAAAAACTGAAAAATTTGGAGAGATAGTTACACAACTAGATATAAGATTATTTAATTATTTTCAGAGAGCTGGAATTTTAATTATTGGCATACCTATCATAATTAAAAAAAATGCAATTGATTATATTTCAACAAAAAAATTTATGGACCATCTGAAATTAGATGGCCTAATTCTATCTGGTGGAGATAATATTGGAGAAAAACCATTAAGAGATAGTCTTGAGTATTTTTTAATTTCATATTTTAATAAAAAAAAAAAACCAATACTTGGAATATGTAGAGGCATGCAAATTATAGCAAAAAAATTTGGTTCAGAATTAAAAAAAATTAATGGACATGTAGGAAAAGTACATAATGTTAAACAAAAAGAATTGCAAAAAAAAGTAATCTGTTATCACAATTATACTATAAAAAGTTGCCCAAAAAATTTTGACGCTGAATATTATTCATCTGATGGATACATAGAATCCTTTATTTCAAAAAATAAAAAAATAAAAGGTATAATGTGGCATCCAGAAAGATTAAAAATTTTTGATAAACGTGATTTAAAAGAAATCAAAAATTTTTTTAAATAATGATCAAAGGAATAATTCTTGCTGCAGGTAGAGGTTCACGGTTAAAAGCTAAAAAAAAATCTCAGCCTAAATGTTTTACAAAAATAAATAATAAGCATTTGATTGACTATCAGATTGAAGCATTAAGTAAAATTGGAGTAGATGAAATATATATTGTAACTGGATTTAAAAAATTTTTTTTTAAAAAAATAAAAAAAAAAACAATCCATAATAAAAATTGGAACAAAACAAACATGGTACAATCGTTGTTGTGTGCAGATAGAATTTTAAAGAAAAATGAATGTATAGTCAGCTATAGTGACATAATTTATGATTC
>Ga0209119_1001501_pt1 | contig 22730 bp, 31 predicted proteins | sample COG_03_FD_184747 | JGI IMG/M metagenome (GOLD analysis project Ga0209119, IMG submission 184747) | Pelagic Microbial community sample from North Sea - COGITO 998_met_03 (SPAdes) (version 2) | ecosystem: Environmental > Aquatic > Marine > Neritic zone/Coastal water | place: Helgoland, sampling... | reverse complement strand
GTGTAGCTTCCCGAAAAACCCCCCTGCTCCTCTCCAGTGACTGTAAATTCCCTATAGCTAACGTATATTATTTAATATTGTCACAGCCTAGTGACACAAACCAACAGCAAGCCTATATTATACTGGGAAAATACCAATAGTGAGACATAATATTAGATTATAACACCATAGTATCACATGGGTTCACATTGGTTGCTGTTGTTATTGCTTGTCTCTTTGTTCTCCTACCTTTTTTCATTTGACTACTAGATGTAGTAATCGTGTAGCCTCAAGTTCACTCACAGTAAACAACAGCACAACAGACCACCACAAGACAACCACAAGGGAACACGAGGGATACAATCGTTTATCAATCGTGTAACCTCATAAGACTGATGGTCTATAATATAGCCGTGTGAACTGTCGGTTATCATCAGGTTAACATGAGGGATAAACAAGCAACTATTACTACTTATTAATTACTATTATATAGTATAAGGGATAAAATCGTTTAAATAAGGGATATGGTCTAAAATAATTTACTCGTTAAGTTATTGTTTTATAACAAAAAAGAAAGAAAGTTTAAAATAAATGCAATTAAATGCTATTTAGTACTTGCGATATCCTAATAGTTCCCTTATGAATAGTAACAACAGGACGGTTTACCTAAGCATAATAAACCAAGCTACTAGTACTTAGCACGGTAGCACTTAGCCATTGAGGACAACTTAGACATGGCAGGTGAAACAAAGCTAGGTGGTCTCGGGGTTAATCAGGTGGAACTGATAACAAAGTTTAATTAACAAGCTCTACAATCATACCAATGGCAGGTTGTAGAGTTTGGATAATCAAACCCTAAGGAGAATAAGACAATGAAAAGATACTACACTTTAAGCAAATGTAACACTGAAACAATTTCAACTAACATTGACCTGTTACATACTAATAACTTCAGCGAAATCCTGAACGTTTTCACAATAGTTCAAAGAGCAGTTAATAATACTAAATATGACATTCAAGTAATGGCAGAGAATGAGCAAGGCAGAGAGTACCTTCTAGAAATGGGTGACTTGATGAACCATGTCGCAAGGTTGGACTTAGAAAAGAAAATTGAGGAGCTTCAGGAGGAATTAGCTGATCTTTAATACTTGCGATATACTAACACTTACTATAAGGAGAGTTTAATTAATAAGCTCTACAGTCATCTCCCAGATTGTAGAGTTTAGATAATCAAACCCTAAGGAGAATAAGACAATGAATAAATTTCTAGCATCATACATTGCACAAATGGTAGCACTAGGCCGCGAAGTAAGAGACAACGCAGGTGGTGGAACACCTGAAGAAATCAGAAGTATAGTAAACAATCTTAAACCTACTGTTGAATATGATTTCACTGCTGACTTAAATGGTAAAGAGTATCGTTTCATTGCTGATTGCTGTATTAATAGTGTCATCAAACAAGATTTAAAAGATGAACCTTATTCACTAGGTTGCTTTAATGCTGAGTTCTTGTGTCATTATGTACCTTTAAGCACTGACCAAATCAAACATGTTCAAAATTCTGAAGGTTATGAGGCCATTGGTTACCTAGTGTTAGCTCATGGTCAGATTGATGAACTAATTGAAGATATGATTTCACTTGATGGCTACGGTCATTATTTCAATCATTATGATGGTGAAGAAATTGAGCTTTCAAATGTAAACTATAGAATGTTTCAGGTTAATTAATACTTACTATATACTAATAATTAATATAAGGAGAATAAAACAATGAGTAACTTCAAATCAATGACCCAACGCATAAACAAGGCTGTTACATTAGATGATCTTAAAAAACTGGATGTATCTCTAGGTCGTGTCTTTAATGTTGGTGCAATATCAGCATCTGAATTCTGGAAGCTTGATGATATGATCTTAAACAAAATATTCAAATTAGAGGGGTCAGTAATAGAAAAATGGATGCCATAATAATAGCAGTTATTGCAATATCAATTATCTACGTTGCTGTAATGATTGAAGATTAAATACTTAACATATATTAACAATTACTAAAGAGATATTAAATGGATATGCACAAATTAAGAATGAAAGTAATCAATCAAATAAAAGATGATGTAAAATATAATGATCTAGAAGCTTTGTACGAGCTTATTAAATACATACCATCTCAAGCGTTTAAACCATACCTTACTGAAGGAGAAAACTAATGAACCATAACATGCAATCAATTAGAGACCTTGTAGAGGCTGTTCATGATAGAACAGGCATGGCCTTCCAGACTACTTATTTCATGGATGGTACTAGTGACCTCAAGATCAATGGCTCATGGGTCTTTGATCCTAAAGATAAAGAACCTTATTCAGGCGGCGCGAATAACCTTGAAGAAATCGGTGCCTTTCTTAACGGTATATTATTTGGGGTGGATTACTAATGGACTATTCACTGGAACGAGAACTCATGGAGCTAGGGGTTATTCCTGCTACAGTCATTGATGAACTAGAAGTGCAGGTTGTAGACCTTCACGCTGAAGCTAGAGAACGAAACGCATCACTATTTGATGCTGATAATAACCCTCTATTTTAAAAAGTATCATTAATTAACTATACTTAAAAAAGGTACGCATATACTCTTGTATACCTTTCAAAAACAACTATAAGGAATTAGCATTTGTTACATCGAGCTAATACTTACTATATAATAAGTGACGTTGAGGTCATAATAACTTCTTGAGATGAGCGAAGGAAAAAAGAAAGTGACAAAATTGCAAAGCAATGAGGTCTTCATAGACACATACATAAGAGAGGCAAGTCTTGCCTTGAATACTATTAACTACATTTTCGACGGACATGAAGAAGCAATAAATCGTGGTATTGGATACCATGAGCTAAACACTTCATGCCATATTAAAGCTAGAAACAAATTTAAAGGAAACAAGACAACTTCCAAATGGATAGAGAGTTCAACAAATTACGATAATCATTGGATGGCATTAAGAGAAGCCCATATAGATTGGGAATGTCAAACAGGGAACGAACACCACCTTTCAGCTATATTAATGAACTTGGAGAATTGCCCAAGACATATGAATAGAGTTGAAGATGCAGAACCTGCACCAACTTTAGTTAGTTGTGGTTTTAAAGTCCTTCCTAAACTTAATATTAATGATAAATTAATTTGTACATTCAAAAAGTACAGTCATAAATTAGAACAGACTTACTTTAAAGAATATATAGAGGAACTTAACTTCATTTAGGTTGTTGCCTTCAACATATATTAAAGGTGAGAAATGGCATCAACAACTGAAACAAGAACCCTAATAAGGGCTTTAGAAGAATTCCACAAAGTAGACCCAGATATAACCCTTCCTTCGATCTTGACCTTCCTCTACATCAATGAGCGTGATGGTCAAAGTGAGAACCAAAGCTACTGCCAAGAACGCTTAGGAATGAGCATGGCAACAGTGTCTAGGGCTGTATCACATTGGGCGCAATACAAGCGCCCTAGAGTTAAGGGTCTTGATATGATTGATAGCATCCCTGATCCAGAAGACAGGCGTTATAAAGTAGTAACACTCAAGCGTTCTGGTGTGGAGTTTGTAAACAAAATAATAGGAGCAATGAATGGCAACAAAAAGAGGTAATAAATTTCAAGCAAGGGTCAAAGAAACTGGTGGCAAGTACCACCGATACAGCTTTGATACCTTAGCAGAAGCTGAAGCGTGGGAAGCTCAAGCTAGAGCGCAAAAGCTTTCTGGTACCCTTATAGATAAACCTAACACTTTTAAGGAGAACATAACCTTTCTAGATTTCTATCTTAATGAAGAAACTAAGTTGTGGAATAGGTTAAACAGACCTAAACATATGGTTACGTTTGTTAATGACCTTTACCCTGATCTTTATATGAAGGACTTATGCTACAGTCATTTGGTTAGCATAGTTGAGGAGTATAAAAAGAAGAAAGTTAAAGCTAATACAATCAATCATTACTTATCAAGATTGAAGAGAGTTCACGATCATGCTGTTGATCTAGGTATCAACCCTCATGTAATCCGAAAGTGGCCTTGGCGGTCTACCAAACATATCGAAGCTAGACAGAAATTTCTTACAAACAATGAAGAAGAAGCAATCATTCAAGGTTTCAGAGACATGAACCTTCATAGATATGCTGAAGCTTTTATGTTCGCATTAGATACAGGATGTAGACCTTCCGAGTTGTTTCATAGCTACAAGTCTGCAACGCAACAAATTGGTTGGGATCAAATAAGCAAATTAGCAGGTGGTAACATGTCTAATCTAGCTGACCCTGCAACTGGCCTTCCAAGGGCAGTAGTCAAGCTCCAGAGTAAGACAGGTACATCTTCTATTAGATACATACCTCTTTCTCCTAGAGTCATTGAGGTTTTGCAATGGAGTGCTGAACGTGGCGATGTATCACCTTTCCAGACAGGTAAGAGAAAGATCAACTTAGTTCTGTATGGAAAATACTTAAAGCTTATCAGGGAAGAGTATAACCTTTCTGATGAGATCATAGCGTACTCAACAAGACATACTTGTGCCTCACGTTTGGTGCAAAGAGGTGCGCCTATTGCTAACATCATGAAATGGATGGGTCATACTCAGATTTCACAAACTTTAGCTTATGCTAAATTGCGTAATACAGACCTTCTTGACATGGGTGCATTAGTTGGTGACACATTGTGACACAAACTGTGACAAGGTGACATAAAATGGTATTACAAATCATAGGCTTAGGGGTCGTTTCTGTAATTATGTATTATAGATCTTTCTCCTAAGCTTACCTTAAAGCAACTATTTCACATATATAAATAACGACAATACAGTCATATATACATAGGTTTGTACCTACTTTTAATACTTCCTAAATCGTAACCATTTCATAATTACGGGTCACAATAGGCTAGGAACTATCAATAGTGGTACCCTACTAGACATGAGAGAGAAAAAGCATGAATAATCAATTACTTATAGAAGAACAGAAGTTATTAGAAGCTGAGATGCGTGGTGTCACTACAAAGAGATATCATAGCTTACATGAGAAGGCTTCAGATAGAGGTGAGTTCTCAAATACTCACTCAGGTAAGAAGCTATTACAACATGCTTTAACTGCTTTTGAAGCAGGTATTTATTCATGGGTAACAGAAGCTGAAAGTGGTAAAGCAGGACGAAAACCCAATGCATTACGCTTGGTTAAAGACTTTAATGATATCCCTACTCTTGCTTACTTATTTACTAAAGCAGTTATCAATACAGTTCCCATGTTAGAAACACGTATGGATACTGCAAGCAGGACTATGGTTATTCTTTCATGTATTCAATCAGTACATGATGAGCTAAGACTAAGATGGTTTGCTGAGAACAACGCAAAGTTATTAAAGAAGATGATTAAAGACTTTGATAAACGTGACGTAGGCCGCAGAAGAAGACGTGACTTGATCAAACGTACATTCAACCAGAAGAAACTAACATGGGAAGCTGAAGGGTGGAACGAGCAGAACCGTATAAATCTAGGAACTAAGTTACTAGAGATATTTCGTGATACTACTGGTTATATTAATTTAACTAACATCAGAACTAAGAATGGTAAATCACGCTCAATAGTTCAATCAACAGAAACCCTTGTGTCTACACTAGCTGATCGCATGTCAAACACTGAGAACCTATTTACTGTTTATTATCCAATGGTAATTAAACCTGTTAAATGGTCACCTAATAATATCATTGGTGGTGGGTATATTACTAATCATGTTGCCCCTTACAAACTGGTTAAAGGTGCTAAGATTTCTTATCTTAATGATTTAGCTAATGTTGATATGCCTCAGACTTATGAAGCAGTTAATGCAATACAAGAGACTGCATTCAGAGTTAACAAAACTATGGTAGATATCTTAGATTGGGCTTTCACTCAGAACAACGGCATAGGTGACTTACCAATATCACAAGATACAGTCATTCCTGAGCCGCCTCATAATGTTGATACAGATGAAGTTGCTTTGAAAGAATATAGAGCCTCTTGTTACAAAGTTCATGATAAGAACAGACGTTCTATTTCCGCTCGTGGTGCTGTACTGAGAACAATACATTTAGCAAATAAGTTCTCTAAGTACGACAACATCTATTTCCCTCATGATTTAGATAGCCGAGGTCGTATTTACCCGAAGCCTAGCTACTTAAATCCACAAGGTACTGGTTATGTTAAGTCCTTACTAGAATTTGGAGAAGGTAAAGCTCTAAATGATGGTAAAGATGTGGCCTTTATCGCTATTACAGGTGCAAATTCTTATGGTGAAGACAAGATTTCACTACAAGAAAGAGTTGATTGGGTATTTGATAATGAAGAAATGATATTATCAGTAGCAAAAGACCCTAAAGGTGACCAAAGATGGACACAAGCTGACTCTCCGTTTGAGTTCTTACGCTTTTGTCTAGAGTGGGACGGTATTAATGAGCAAGGTGTTGGATATGTATCACACTTACCTTGCCCAGTGGATGCGACTTGCTCAGGACTTCAACATTTTTCAGCCATGTTACGAGACCGTATTGGTGGTTTTGCTGTAAATTTAACAGAATGTGATGAACGTCAGGACATCTATGGTTTGGTTGCTAATAAAACTATAGCTTCAGTGACTAAAGATTTAACAAATATATCTAAATTTGGGAAAGCACCAAAGGAAGGAGTAGACGATAGACCATCAATAGGCTTGTTGGCTCGTGTTGCCTTAGATTTAGGCATAAATCGCAAGCTTACTAAGAGACCTGTAATGGTCGTACCTTATTCTGGAACTTTCTCAGCTTGTATGTCTTATACTGAAGAGCATTTTGAAGAGAGATTTGAAAAAGGTGAAGTTTGTCCTTTGGATGAAAAGACTTTCATTCGTTTCTTCGTTCCCTATGTATCAAAACACATATGGTCTAACATAGATACAACTGTTGTTGCCGCTAGAGATACAATGAACTGGATGAAAAAGATTGCTAAATTAGCGTCTTCTTCTGCAGAACCTGCACCTCTACAATGGAAAACACCAACAGGCTTTATAGTACAACAAGCTAAATACAAAACTACAGAACATAAAATCAAAACATATTTAGACGGAAAACAAATTCGTTTATCAGTAAGAAAGGAAACAAAACAACTAGACTCTAGAAAGAACTCATCAAGTCTAAGCCCTAATTTCATTCACTCACAAGATGCTTCACATCTAATGCTTACTATATGTAAAGCATTGCAATCAGGTAAGGGTATGTCATTTGCTATGGTTCATGACTCATTTGCTTGTCACGCTTCAGACATGAGAGTGTTTTTAGATGACTGTATATCACCTGCTTTCTATGAAATGTACAAAGATGGTGAAAACTTGAATCGCTTCTTAGAAGAGATGAAGGTTAACATAGACCCGAATGAGGAAATACCACCCTTACCAATACAAGGTGACTTAAACCTAGAAGAAGTTCTCTATAGTGATTTCTTCTTTTCCTAATACTTCCCATATCCTAACCATTAGGATACATTAAGGTACCCTTCTAGATAAAACCAATTTCAAAAGGAATTACACATGGTCAAAATACAAAACTTTCAAAACAAATACATGGTCACACATGATGATGTTGTAATCAAAACTTTTGATACGATTTATCAAGCCCAGACCTTCGTGGCAGAATATCGCCAAGGTCTCGAATAACAATTTCTAAACAATTATAATTACTAAGGAGTTTGCTATGGCAGACATTAAAATGAATACCCCAAAAGGTACTGCAGTATTCCCTTCATTAGCTAGACCAGACACAAAGTTTGATGAGCTAGGGATGTACAAAGCAGATCTAAGTGTTCCTCTTCAGGAAGCTAAGGATCTTATGGGTAAACTTACAGAAGTATTCAAACGTCACACTGGTAAAGTACCAAACGCTAATGAGAATACTATGTGGTATAAACAAACTGACAAAGATACTGGTGAAGAAACTGGTAATGTTGTCTTCAAGATCAGAGTTAAGAACCGTATGACTAAATCCGGTCAACTTTGGGATCGTAAACCAGTGTTATTTGATGCGGCTCTAAAGCCTATTCAAGTTAACCCTTGGGGTGGCACTGAGATGATCGTGTCTATGTCTGTTTATGCATGGAACGCAGGTGGCAAGATGGGTGTATCACTACAACCACAAGCTATACAAATCATTAACCTAGTTGAAGGTGGTACATCTTCTCATGGTTTCGAAGCTACTGAAGGTTTCGATGGTTCAACAGTATCCGCATTTGAAGATGACGTAATCGTACCAACAACGGACGATCTTGCCGATTTCTAATGCCGTTGCTCAACACGGTTTCCGTAGTGGCTTTGAAAGCAGGGTTGCTTCGGAATTAACTGCTGAGAATATTACATTTGAATACGAGACTGAAAAGATTGCATATGAACGTCCTGCAAGACGTAGTGCATATAACCCTGACATTATAATAAGAGTTAAACCTGATGGTTCCCCAAAGAACAGGGTTTTGTATTGTGAATTAAAAGGCAGGTTCCTTACCCAAGATCGCCAAAAGCATTTACTAATACGATCTCAACATGGTGATGCTTACGATATCAGATTTGTATTTCAGAACCCTTCAGCAAAGATAGGCAAAAAATCACGTACTACATATGGGATGTGGTGCGACAAACATGGATTTAAATACGCTAAAAACCACATACCATTAAAGTGGTTAGAAGAGGATTAAAATGAAGATAAGTAATGAGGGTATAGTTGCCCTTGCACTTCACGAGGGTATCGTACCTGCACCCTATAAAGACAGTAAAGGAGTAATGACATATGGCATAGGCCACACTGTAAAAGCAGGTGGAATTAACCCCAATGACTTAGAAGTAGGTATGCCCTTAGATGTAGATAATGCATTGAAAACAGTATTCACTCAATTCCGTCAAGATTTAAAGCGATATGAGAATGACTGTAATGAAGCTATTAAAGTTCAAGTCAATCAACATGAATTTGACGCGGCTGTTTCATTTCATTATAACACTGGTGCTATTAAAGGTGCTACTTGGGTAAAGACGCTCAATAGAGGTGATTACATTAAAGCAGGTACTCAGATCATGAACTGGTCTAAACCTGCTGAGATAGTACCAAGACGTGAAGCTGAACGTACATTATTTAGAACTGGTAAATATCCTAAGGGTAATATCCCTGTATGGAAAGTTGATGGTACTAAAGTTGTTTGGGAAGCTGAACGTTTTATATCACCTGAAGAAATGATAGGAATACTTGAACCTAAAAAGCCTAAGAGCATACTAACTCTATTAGTTGAAATATTACTAAAGCTATACAGAAATAAGTGATCTCAACAATACTACAGTTTCTTAATCCCCTGAAAGCTGTTGGTAAACAAATACTTGATTATCAACAGATCAAATTAAACAGTCTTTCAGAGATTGAACGAGTTCATGCAGATGTTAAGATAGAACAACTTCAATCACGAGAAGCAATATTAATTGGTGAACAGAAACATAGGTTCACTAGATTAATTCGCCCCTTATTTGCAATACCCTTTGTTATCTACAACTTCAAAGTTCTAGTAATAGATAAGGTACTCAAGTTAGGAACAACCGATACTATATCGCCTGAATTCTGGCAATTACAAATGATCATATTTGGTGCGTACTTCTTAACACGTCCATTTGAAAAGAAATCATAAACAATGTTATTTACTACTAAAGATCGGGATATAACCGATTACATTGTAGTGACATCAACAAACTCAACCCCTTCTGAAGATGCGGATCTTATCTCACTTGATAGGTCTCATCGTCAGTTGGGGTTTATTTCGTTCCGGTATCACTACCTGATAAACCGTAATGGTAAAATAGAACAAGGCCGAGGTAATAAAACTCACGGTCAAGATTCCAAATATTACAATGACAATTCAATATACATCGCTCTAGTGGGTGGTAAATCCATAGATGGTGATACCTCAAACAACTTTACTGATGAGCAATATGAAAGCTTAGAGATCTTAACAAGTCTCCTCAAAGAGAGTTACCCGAACGTTTCTGTAATCCCCTCTAAGTCACTTCACCCCACAACATTAGAAAGTTTTAAACATGCTGATTAAACCATTATTAATCCTAGTCTTTATGACTCCATATGGTGAGATGAAGATAGCAACTGCTCAAATAGAACGTTGCTCCTCTCCCTATGCTACTCAGGCAATCGCTGAGAGAGCCTTAGCTAACCAAAATTACTTCGTAAAAGTAAAAGCAAAATGCCTAACTCCTGAACCGTTAGCTCAATTAGGTACCCTTTTAGATAAATAAACATTTTCGGAGAACAACATGGAAGATAGTACACTTATAGAAAAGACATCATGTGAGTCATGTGGTTCATCAGATGCTAACGCTATTTATACAGACCATAGTTTTTGTTTCTCCTGTAATACTCATAAGAAAACCGAAGGTCAGGTGTCCTCTCCCTCACCTAAACCTTCAGTTGTGTCAGGTCTCGCTCCTATGGGCGAGGCCATGCACCTAGTGAAACGTAAAGTTTCTGAAGATATATGTAAGAAGTTTGCGTATACTACTTCTACTTATAATGGCTCAAGAGTTCAGATAGCTAATTATAAGAAGGATGGAAAGATAGTAGCTCAAAAAGTACGCTTTCCAAATAAAGATTTCGTGTTCTTAGGTGATACTAAGAATGCAGGTCTTTATGGTCAGCACCTCTGGCGTAACACTGGCGGTAAAATGCTAACTATTACAGAGGGCGAGTGTGATGCAATTTCTGTGGCGATGGCAAACGGTGGAAAATATCCAGTTGTTTCACTACCTACAGGTGCGTCCGGTGCAGTTCGTGCAATCAAACGTGAATTAGAGTTCGTCTCAAGTTATGACAAAGTTGTCTTGATGTTTGATAATGATGAAGCAGGACAAAAAGCTACACAAGAAGTAGCACAATTACTAAAGCCTAACCAAGCTCATATCTGTGAGTTACCTATGAAAGATGCATCTGATATGCTCATGGCAGGTAAAGCAAAAGATATAATCAATGCAATATGGGAAGCCAAAGCTTATAGACCTGATGGTATTATAAATGCGGCTGATCTATTAGAAGAAGTCTTATCTGTAGATACTACTGAAAGCGTTGATTACCCTTGGCCTGATCTCAACATTAAAACAAGAGGTCTGCGTAAAGGTGAGCTGACTGTATTAACTGCAGGTTCTGGTGTTGGTAAGAGTGCTGTTGTACGTGAGATATCTTTTGATCTCCTCAAAAACTACAAAGTAGGTATGATCATGTTAGAAGAGTCAGTCAAACGTACTGCTCTTGGCATGGTTGGTTTAGAACTAAATGCTCCTATTCATTTAGATCGTGACCTAGCTACTGATGAACAAATCACTGAAGCTTTTAATAATACAATGAAGTCAGGTAATCTATTTCTTTATGATCATTTCGGTTCTGTAAGTAGTGAGAATTTAATGGATCGCATCAGGTATTTAGCTACCGGTTGTGACTGTGATTTCATTGTACTTGATCATATTAGTATTGCTGTAAGTGACCCCTCTTTTCAGGATCACGGCTTAGATGAACGTAAAACTATTGATATGTTAATGACACGGTGTCGCTCACTCGTAGAAGAGTTAGGGATCGGTCTAATACTAATATCACATCTACGCCGCCCTGAAGGGAAGGGTCATGAAGAAGGTGCAAGTACATCTTTATCACAGCTCAGGTCATCCCACAGTATCGCTCAATTAGCAGACATGGTTATCGGTTTAGAGCGTAACCAACAAGACCCTGAGAATGCAAACGTAACTACTATGCGTATTCTCAAAAATCGCTTCAGTGGTGAGACAGGAGAGGCCACAAAACTTTCCTATCAACCTGCTACAGGAAGATTATTTCAACATAACGTTATACCGGAAGGACTAGAGATCGCTAATGGAGATGTATTCCTATCCGATTACTGAAGAAGAACTTCAAGACAAAGCATTTGAATTAGCTGAGACCTATTGCGTCTTGGCTACTCAAAACACTGAACACCAAATCACCTATAAATACTGGAATAAAATAGCAACGAGTTTCGAAAACTCAGGATGGAAACAAATGAACGGACAGACCCAACATCAAAAGATATTGAAGCACTTACGAAAAGCAGGATCTATCACGGTTAGAGAAGGAATGGTTGAATACTCAATATCATGCCTAACTAAACGTATCCAAGAACTACGTGAACTAGGACATGAGATTATCTCTAATCCTAAAGTACATCCCATTACCGGACAACGTTACGTGAGGTACACGTTATAGCAGTTTAAACAAAGGAGACCATTATGGCTCGATACTTATACGACGTTGAATCTGATGGTCTCTTAGATACCATTACGAAACTACACTGCATTGTATTACAAGATGCAGATACTGGTGATGTATTCTCCTTTAAACCTAATGAAGTAGAAGAAGGTTTGAAGATGCTTATGGAAGCAGATCAAACTATAGCACATAACGGTATCAACTATGATATCCCTGCTATCCAGAAAATATACCCTTGGTTCAAACTAGATGAAAGCAAATGCTTTGATACTCTAGTTGCCACTAGGTTAATCTGGACTGACTTAATGGATAGAGATCAATCTATCATTGCCGCAGGTAAACTCAAACCAAGACAACGTGGTTCTCATGCATTGATGGCATGGGGGTCGAGATTGGGTGTACTGAAGGGTGACTTTGGAGCATCTACAGATTGGTCTGAATACTCAGATGAGATGCTCGAATACTGTGAGCAAGACGTTCTTGTGACTAAAAAGTTATTTGAATTGATTGAAAGCAAGAACTACTCACCTCAAGCTTTAGAGCTAGAACATAAGGTAGCATTCATCTTAGCTAAACAACAACGTCATGGTTTCTTATTTGATGTTGATAAAGCTGAGAAGTTAAACCAAGTTTTACTAGCTGAGAAAGCTGACATTGAAACTAAACTACAAACTGTATTTCAACCTTGGTTCTCTGCAGTAGAAGTTAAGACCCCAAAGCGTAGCGTTAACTACAAAGATGTAAGAAGACATTCTACTTGGGCAGGTGTATCTTTTACTAAAGTTAAGTTGAATACATTCAATGCAAGTTCTCGTGGTCATATCTCTAACAGACTATCTCACTTGTATGGATGGAAGCCTACTGACTTTAATAAGGACGGTTCAGCTCGTATTGATGATGAGATATTAGCTACTCTTCCCTATCCAGAAGCTCAGTTGATATCTACTTATCTTATGCTACAGAAAAGACTAGGACAATTATCTGAAGGTAAGAACTCTTGGTTAAACCTTGTAGGTGAAGATAAGCGTATTCATGGTTCTATAAATACTAATGGTGCAGTTACAGGGCGTATGACCCATGCTTATCCTAACGTGGCTCAAACTCCATCCGTAGGTAAACCTTATGGTGCAGAGTGTAGAGAACTATACTGCGTACCTCAGGGTAAGAAGCTAGTCGGAGTTGACGTTTCTGGTCTCGAATTGAGAATGCTTGGGCATTTCTTGGCTCGTTTCGATGGTGGTGAATATGCCAATGAGGTTATTTCTGGTGATGTACATCAGCGTAATGCAGACATCTTAGGCATCTCAAGATCGGCTAGTAAGACGTGGATTTATGCATACTTATATGGAAGTGGTGCCGCTAACTTAGGTGCGCTTGTAGGTAAAGGTGCAAAAGCAGGTGCTAAGATGAAAGCAGACTTCTTAGATGCTACTCCTGCGTTAGCTCAATTAATCAATGGTGTACAACATGCCGCTGAAGCCGGATCTATTAAAGGCTTGGATTCCAGACGTGTTCACATAAGAGCCAAGTTTGCGTCACTCAATTCGCTTTTACAATCAGCCGGTGCGATTGTTTGTAAACAATGGGCTGTTGAGATGGATCAGATGATCAAAGCAAAAGGTTATCAGTCTAAAGTACAAGTAGTAGCAAACATACATGATGAACATCAGTATGAAGCAGATGCAGATATAGCAGAAGAAGTAGCTGAAATGTCCATCGAAGCAATCAAACAAGCAGGTCGTCATTTCGACTTACGTGTTCCCTTAGATGGGGATGCAAACATTGGAAACAACTGGAAGGAAACTCACTGATGAGTAGAACAGTATTGATAGATGCAGATATACTTGCATTCCAAGTAAGCGTTAATGCTGAAACTGAAACAGAGTTTGCTGATGATATTCACGTATTATGGGCAGACGCTAAGAAAGCTAAGATCGATATAGATGAAGCTATCGAGGCTATTGTAGCTAAGGTAGATGCAGATGATTATATCTGTTGTCTAACTTCTTCAACAAACTTCAGACAGGATGTATTGCCTAGTTACAAAGGTAACAGAGCTAGTTCACGTAAACCTATGATCTTACCTGCTTTACGAAAACATATGGTTGATCATCATATCTCAGTAATGATCGAAGGTCTGGAAGGTGATGACTGTATAGGTATCTATGCAACTGATCCCAACGCAGACACTGAATATGTTATGTATTCTGCAGATAAAGACATGAAGACAATTCCTGCATTACTATGGAATGAAGAAGATGGCATGGCTCATAAGATATCCCCAGAAGAAGCAGAACGTTATTGGTTAACTCAAGTAATAACAGGCGATACTACTGATGGATATAAAGGTCTGGCGAAGCATGGTCCTGTTGCGGCGAACAAGATCTTAGATAAAGAATGTTCATACCAAGCTGTTGAAGAAGCATATCTCAAAGCAGGTTTTACTGAACGTGAATGTCTACAACAAGCAAGAGTAGCACGTATCTTACATTACTCCGATTTTAACCAAGAAACTAACAAACCTATACTATGGAGTCCTGAATGCTAATAGACCAAGAAACATTACTTACGATACGTCAACAGTTACGAATATGTTATGAAAAAGCATCTGAGTTATTATTCGTATCTGACCCTTACATACAGATGGTTATGTCAGAAGAATTTGATGAACACTTAGACGATCTAATGGATATAATAGAAGGAGATTACATGCATGAGCATTAACGCAGAACTAGATGCAATCTTTTATGATGAGATGAAATGTCATGAAGAAGAAGTAGAAGACCTAATCAGAAAACCATCGCATTACACTAACTTTGCAATTGAACCTATCACTTTTATTATGCGTAACGGTCTATCCTTTTGGAAAGGTAACGTAATTAAATATGTATGTCGTGCCGGTGCTAAGAAGTACGAGGGCATGACAGATGTTCAAAGCGAAATAACCGACCTAAAGAAAGTCATGAGATATGCAGAGATGCGTATTAACATGCTAGAAGGTGAGGTAGAACTGTGAAATTCGTAGTTCTATCACAACCTAACTGTAGATACTGCAAGAAAGCTATTGATTTATTAAACAAGTCTTCTCTCGATTGTGAAGTCATTGATATAAACGACAATCCACTCATGAAGACATTAATGTCTATGGCAGATCTCAAAACTGTACCACAAATATTCAAATCAAACGGAAGACACGTAGGTGGTTTTTCAGACCTCAAAGCATCACTAGGACAAATACAATAATGAATGAACTAACAACACTTAATGAATATCAAGACAAAGCCGAAGCAACAGCAATTTACCCAACTAAACATGCACTTGAATATCTAACGCTTGGCTTAACATCTGAAGTAGGTGAGCTGACAGGTAAGGTCGCTAAGTATTATCGCAAAGATGGAATATACCCAAGAAGCGCGGTCATAGATGAGCTAGGAGACGTATTCTGGTTCGTCTCTGAATTAGCAAGGATGCACAGTGTTACATTACAAGAACTAGCAACCAACAACATATCTAAACTCGCAGACCGCGCAAAGCGTGGTGTTATAAAAGGAAGTGGTGACAACCGATGACAGACGTAAGAGCAAGTGTTGTTACAAGACGCACATATAATAGACCTCTAAACAACGAAGGGACTGTATTTGAAACATGGGAACAAACAGTAGACCGTGTAATAGGTCACCAGAAATGGCTATGGGAACGCAGTAAGAATGATAAGCTAAACCAAGGTGAACAAGGTGAGCTTAATGAGTTTCGTGATCTTATGCTTAGTAGAAAAGCAACAACATCTGGACGTACTTTATGGCTAGGTGGAACAGAAGTAGCTAAGAAGCATGAAGCATCTCAATTCAACTGTAGCTTTGGACGTATTGAAACAGTTCATGATGTAGTCGATGCGTTCTGGTTGCTATTACAAGGATGTGGTGTTGGTTTTGAACCTATACTTGGTACACTTAGTGGCTTTGCTAAGAACATAGAGATAGAGACATGGAGATCCACACGTGAGGATCGTGGTGCTGAAGATAACAAAGTAGAAATGAGAACTACTGATGAAGGCTATCGTATCTATAGGTTGACTATAGGTGATAGCGCAAAAGCGTGGGCGAAAGCTTTGGGTAAAATCATGGCACTTAAAGATCCTGTAGACAAGATCATACTGGATTACACTGAGATACGACCTGCAGGTACTAGGTTAAAAGGTTATGGTTGGATTAGTTCTGGTGATGATACATTACATATTGCATTAAAGAAGATATGTAACATCATGAACAAACGTGCAGGAGAATTACTTTCACGTATGGACATACTAGATCTACTTAATCACATGGGTACTACATTATCCTCAAGACGTTCTGCAGAGATTGCAGTTATGCCTGTTGATGATATCGAAGTTGATGAATTCATGTCAGCTAAGAAAGACTTCTGGTTAAATGACAATGCTCATAGGCAACAGTCTAACAACTCAATCATGTTCTCTAAGAAACCGACTAAGTGGGAAATAGCATACATCTTTGACCGTATGGTCGAAGCAGGTGGTTCTGAACCTGCATTCATCAACGCTGAAGCGGCTCTCAAACGCGCACCTCATTTTAAAGGAGTTAACCCATGCGCGGAGATCCTGCTAGGTAATAAGAGTTTCTGTAATTTAGTCGAGATTGATTGGGGTAAATACCTTGATGACTTCGAGGGTTTGAAACGTGCTGTCTATATATCAGCTAGAGCAAACTATCGACAGACTTGTGTGGATTTAGATGATGGTATCTTACAGCGTTCATGGCATGAGCTTAATGAGTTCCTACGTTTATGTGGTGTTGGTGCTACAGGTATTGTGAAGTGGCTAGATCACCAAGAATACATGTACATGAATGTTGAGAGTATGCTCAAGACGTTACAGGCTCAAGCAAGGTTAGGTGCTAACAGCATTGCAGATGAACTAGGACTACCAAGACCTAAACTTGTATCAACCATAAAACCTTCGGGAACGTTATCAAAAATCATGTCAACTACGGAAGGAGTCCACCGACCATTAGGTAAGTATCTATTTAATAATGTAACTTTCTCCAAGCATGACCCTATCGTACCTATAATGACAAACGCTAACTACAAGGTGATTGAGAAACCTTTTGAACCTGATAGCGTATTGGTTACGTTCCCTGTAGTTTATGATGATGTTAAGTTTGATGAAGTAGATGGTAAGTTTGTAAACCTTGAAACTGCAGTACAACAGTTAGATAGATACAAGCTTATGATGGATAATTATGTAGATCATAACTGTTCTGTAACCATTAGTTATTCTCCAGACGAAATCCCTAGTATAATAGATTGGATTATGACTAATTGGGATAGCTATGTAGGTGTGTCATTCATCTACAGAAACGATCCTACAAAGACTGCACAAGACTTAGGTTATGCATACCTACCACAAGAGGTAGTAACTAAAGAAACCTACAATAAGTACGTTTCCAAATTAACACCTGTAGACATTGAGAACGCCAATTCACTTGATGAGTTGACTGATGATGAATGCGCTACTGGTGCTTGTCCTATAAGATAATGGACGAAACTGAAGGGGCTTTAATTAGCTCCTTCCTTTTTCCTATTGTGGTACCCTACTAGAAGAGAAGAAGAGGTACCTATATTGGACAAACAACCTATTATAACAATGGATCTGATCGAGTATTTTGACAGGATCTACCCTGATGTTTCACCAGAGATGACTGTAAGTGACCGAGAGGTTTGGTTCAAACGTGGTGCAGTGGATGTTGTAAGACACATGAAGGGTATCTTCGAAGATCAACAAGATAACATATTGGATATAAAATGATCCATACAATAACTAATTTACAGCATATTGAAGACGTATGGGGTGCCATAAGTGAGTACCTAGAGCCATGCTTCGATGAACGTTGTACTAAACAGAACGTCTATGACAACCTAATGAGTGGTGAGTGGACGTTACTATCAATTACTGATGGTGATAAACCTGTAGTTCTCGCTACAGTCTCATACGTCTATTATCCTAATTCTACTTCATTAAGTATAATATTATTAGCAGGAGAAGCTGATAGTTGGCCTGATCTCATGGTTCAACTTGAGGAACTCGCTATAGCTAACGGTGCTTATGAAATAGAGATAAGGGGTCGTAAAGGATGGCAACGAGTATTGCCGGATTATGAGTTCTCCCACATAACCCTAAGAAAGTCATTATAATGTTCTTTAATTCATTCATGCCTAAACCAACATTTGGTTCTTCAGGCTCAAGAAAAAGTGGCGGTGGTCGCAGATCAAGAGCAGATAAAAAAGGCGCGGCGGCTGTTTTTTCTGCACCAAAGCCAGTTTATAAACCCAAACCCAAACCTAAACCCAGACCTAAACCCAAGTCTTCAACATCAACTAGAAAAGGTGCAAGTGCATCAATGTCTAGGTTGGTACCTAAGTCATCTCCAGTACCAAAAATACGTCCCAAAACAATCGGCTCAGAGACAACATCTCATAAGGGTCCAAATCTAGATGGGTCTGCAGGGTATACTAGGACAACATCATATAATTCAAAAGGTAAGGTGGGATCTTCTAAGATCAAAACATCTAATGGGGATAGCGTTACTGCAAATGGTAAGGCAGGTATGAAGATTGGTAATACAATCTATAATACATCTACTGTTAATGCACCTACACCAACTAAAAAACTTAATGACGCAAACGGTGTTGGAAGACGTAAAGCTCCAGTAAACGTTGACTCAGATAAATCAAGCGGTGGATCAGCGGCAGGTTCAACTGGTGGATCTTCAGGTAAGATCAAAGCATCTAAAGCACAAGAAGATAACTTAACAGTTAAAAGAAAATCTCGTGGTACATCAAAGTACAAACTCGCAACAAATAACCCATTAGTGGTCAGTAGAAAGAAAAGGAATTCATAACATGTGTTTCGGCGGCTCTAAATCAACTCCTCCCCCTCCACCTCCTCCCCCTCCGGCGGCTCCTCCAGTTCTAGAACAAGAAGCTCCAGAGTTAAGTGTAGAAGAAGGTGTGGAAACAAAAGACTTAAACAAAGCTAGACGTGGTACACAAAAGTACAAAAACGAAAAGAACAAAGGCGACTCAGGTACTGGACTAGGTAGCATTAAAAAGATCGTTAAATAGTAAAGGATTTTCCCTTGATCAATAATACAAGCACATGTGCAGGACGTTATGAACGTTTATCTGCACTACGTGAGACGTACTTAAACCGAGCGAGGGAAAGTGCCAAACTCACGATACCAACTCTTATACCTGAAAGTGGACATGGGGTGGCAACTAAGTTTTCCACTCCCTACCAAGGTATAGGAGCTAGAGGTGTTAACAACTTAGCTTCTAAACTTCTACTATCTCTATTACCACCTAACAGTCCGTTCTTCCAAATGAAGATAGATGACTTTACGGCTGAAGACTTAGCACAAGAAGAAGGTGCTAGAGCTAAGGTAGATGAAGCATTAAACAAATATGAACGTGCAGTGATGACTGACATCGAAAACTCTGGAACACGTTCTGCAGTATTCGAAGCATTAAAGCATCTTATCGTCGGTGGTAATACATTAGTGTACTTACCTAAAGAAGGTGGAGCTAGGATATTCCCATTACATAGATACGTTGTGAAACGTGATCCAATGGGTGAAGTTCTAGAGATCATCATCAAAGAAGATATGTCTAGAGCAAGTCTACCTCAGGATATATTAGACCTATTAGCTGAACAATCTCCAAGTGATGAAAGTCCTGAAGACAACATCCCTATGTTCACTAAGTTATACCGTGAAGGTAATAAGGTAAAACTATATCAAGAAATAGATAGTATAATAATCCCTGATAGTCTTGGTGAATGGCCTATCGAGAAGTCACCTATGATTGCCCTAAGATGGACAAGGATAGATGGTGAAGATTATGGACGTTCTTATGTAGAAGAATATTTAGGTGATTTAATATCACTAGAAGGATTATCTAAAGCAGTATTAGAAGCGTCTGCGGTATCAGCTAAAGTAGTATTCATGGTTGCACCTAATGGTACAACGAGAGCTAAAGACATAGCTGAAGTAGCAAATGGCGGTATTGTTTCTGGAAATGCCGCAGAAGTTTCAACTTTGCAGGTTGATAAGCAAGCTGACATGTCTGTTGCTCAGAGTTCCATACAGGTAATAACAGAAAGATTAGGATATGCATTCTTAATGAACTCTGCAGTACAACGTAACGGTGAGCGAGTAACGGCTGAAGAAGTACGTTATATGGCAGGTGAACTAGAAGATGCTCTAGGTGGTGTTTACTCCATCTTATCTCAAGAGTTCCAATTACCGTTTGTATCTAGAATAATAGATCGAATGACTAAAAAGAAAGTCTTACCAAAACTCCCTAAAGGCGTTGTTAAACCAACTATTGTAACTGGTTTAGAAGCATTAGGACGTGGCCATGACTTAAATAAATACAATATGTTCTTACAGGCTCTAGCTCCATTAGGCCCCGAAGTAATCGCTCAGTATATGAATGCAGGTGATTATGTGAAACGTGTAGGAACAGCTTTGGGTATTGATATGAATGGTCTTGTAAAAGATGATGAACAGATGGCTCAAGAGCAACAACAGGCTGAACAACAAGCCCAACAACAACAAATGATGGAAATGGCTAAAGGAGCTGTACCTGCGATGGCTAAAGAAGGCGCAGGGATGGCAAGAGAAGCAGTACAACCTCAACAAGGATAAAAACTAAATGGTCGAAAGTGTAGTAATTAATACATCAGAAGAAAATGAAGGCCCAACACTTGAAGAACAAGCTCTCGCTATGGATGCGACAACCTCTGAGTCTGAAAACAGTGATCTACCCAGTGACAGCGATGGTCAAGAAGACCGACCTGATTGGTTACCTGAAAAGTTCTCTAGTCCAGAAGAGATGGCAAAATCATATGCTTCATTAGAAGCAAAGTTGTCAGAACCAAATGAAGAAGCTCCAGAAGCTGAAGAAGCTAAAGAGGCTGTAGAAAATGCAGGTCTTGATTTTGATGCACTCTCTGACGAGTATTATGCCCAAGGAAGTTTATCAGATGAGGCTTATGAAACATTAGCTAAAGCCGGTATACCTGAAGACATTGTAAATCAATATATCTCAGCCACAGAACAAGCAAAAGATGCTAGTCGTAATGAAGTAATGAACTCAGTTGGTGGTGAAGAAGAATATAACTCAATGTTAGATTGGGCTTCTGAAAACCTATCTGATGCAGAGATAGATAGCTTTAACAACGCAGTATCAAGTGAAGATTTTGATACAATTAATTTAGCAGTTAAAGGTCTATCTGCAATGCGTGGCAACTCAACAGGTATGGAACCTAAACGTAACCTTAGTGGTTCTGTTGGTTCTGACGCAGGTGGTGTTTATAATTCTGTTACAGAAATGATGACTGATATGAATGACCCTAGGTATGCTAAAGACCCTGCGTTCCGTTCTAAAGTTGAAAACAAACTGTCTAGATCAAATATTATGTAAGGAATAATCATGTCTGCATCAGGTAGAGTTTATTCAAATTATGATAAAGAATACCAAGCTAGACCAGAACAAGTCGCAAAGCGTGTAAAGCGCAATGCGGCTCGTAAGCTGATGGTAAAAAAGCATGGTAAGTCTAAGCTTAAAGGCAAAGACATAGATCATAAGAATAAAAATGCTACAGATAACAGATCCTCTAATCTACAGATTATGGATAGATCTGCTAATCGAGCAAAGAAGTAATAGGGGCTACGGCTCCTGTTCACTGTCGCTACTTAGTGAAGTGACGAAGAGATCGACGGATCTCAGAATAACCAACATAAAGTAACTACCCAAAATCAAAACTAGACCCCTTGCGAGGGATAATCTTTTTAAGACGAAAGGTGTTTAGAGAGTTGGAAATTAACCCTCAAATATCACATCTTAATATAAAGGACATTTATTATGTCAAACGCATTTCCATCAAGATTAGGTCAAGCTAATTTAACAGGTGCAACCGATGCACTCTTTCTAAAAGTATTCTCAGGCGAAGTTATGTCTACTTTCAATGCAAAAACAATGATGAAAGAAAGGACACGAATACGGAACATCAAGAATGGTAAATCTGCATCATTCGCGGCTATCGGTAAAACTGTTGCTGAGTACCACACTGTAGGTACTGAGATCCTTGGAAACTCAATCAACCACAACGAGACAGTTATCACGATTGATGATCTATTAATCTCACATACATTTATAGCAAATCTAGACGAAGCTAAAAATCACTATGAAGTGAGATCAGAATACTCAAAGCAAATGGGTCAAGCTCTTGCTCAAACATATGATCGTAACCTGTTGTCTATGACGGTTAAAGCGGCTCGTGCAGGTACTGCAGGAATAGCTGATCAAGGTGATGCTGAAAGCATTGCAATCGGCGCAACTCCAACAACTTCAGTGTTAATATCAAAC
>Ga0209119_1001500_pt1 | contig 22748 bp, 23 predicted proteins | sample COG_03_FD_184747 | JGI IMG/M metagenome (GOLD analysis project Ga0209119, IMG submission 184747) | Pelagic Microbial community sample from North Sea - COGITO 998_met_03 (SPAdes) (version 2) | ecosystem: Environmental > Aquatic > Marine > Neritic zone/Coastal water | place: Helgoland, sampling... | reverse complement strand
TTCCTGGTTTTCTTGGAACTCCTGCAGTTATTATAATTACATCTGAGTCTTTAATATCTTCATAATTATCTGTACCTGAAAATTTTACATTAAAACCATCAACAGATGATGATTGGGCAATATCTAAGGCTTTTCCTTTAGCTATACCGCTGGCAACATCAAAAAGGACAACCTCATTGGCTACTTCTTTAGTTCCAATTAAGTGTGCTAAAGTACCACCAATCTGTCCTGCTCCTATTAAAGAAATTTTTTTTTTCATGAATGAGCTTATCTTTTATTGATAATTGACAATAATTCAACTGAATTTTAGATTTTATCTACTTATCTTCAATAAGTTTTGAGCAGATTGCCATATCTCCAGAAATGTATGATCCTTTAAAATGTGACTTGTTCTCCTCCCAATTTTTTTTACCATCAGTTATGTAATTATTGAATAGCTGTTTTCTATTTTCTTCAGCTTTTTTTTGAGCTTCTTCTAATTTTTTTTCTTCTTCAATTACCATTAATTCTACAGACTTAAATAAAAGATTATTTGAAATCTCAATAAAATTTTTAGAACTTACAGCATCTGTTTTTAAAATTATGCCTGATGCATAAGCATAAACTGCACTACATCTATTTAATAAATAGATTTGTGTTTTGCCATCTTCAATATCTTTCTTTTCTAAATAATCTTTTAAAGAAGTATTGGTATCTGCTTTAGCAAAACTTATAATGAATAAAGATATAAATAAAAAAATAATTTTTTTCATTAAATGTATTATAAGTTTTTATGGACCATAAGCTACTTTTGGTAGCCATGTAACAATTTTTGGAAAATTAAAAACAATTGCAACTGCTATTGCTTGTAAAATTACAAAAGGAATTATTCCTCTATAAATATTTTGTATCGTTATTCCTTGAGGGGCTACACCTTTCATATAAAATAAGGCGAAACCAACTGGTGGAGTTATAAAAGAAGTTTGTAGAACAACTGCAAACATAACTATAAACCATACCATATCAACGCCAAGATCAACCATCACTGGTGCTAAAAAAGGCAATAAAATTAATGTAATTTCTATCCAATCTAAAAAGAAACCTAATATAAAAGCAATACACAGAACAACTATAACAACTCCATTGGGTCCAAAAGGTAATCCTTTGAGTGCACCTTCAATTAATTCGTCTCCACCTAATCCTCTTAAAACTAAAGCAAACATCGTTGCTCCTACAAACAGTGCAAATATATACGCTGTTGTATGTGTAGTTTTTCTAATTACACTTTTTAAATCCTTGAAAGAAAGCCTTCCTCTTATAAGAGCTAAAATAGATGCCCCTAGTGCACCTACTCCTGATGCCTCTGTAGGAGTTGCTATACCCATAAAAATACTTCCTAAGACTGCTATTATTAATAAAGCTGGTGGTATAATTGATTTAAATACTCTTAAAATTATATCTAAAGAAACAGGCTCTGCACTTTTAGGAGCTGGTGCAACTTTTGGCTTTAAGTAAGCATAAGTAATAATAAAAATTGTATATAATAAACCAAGCATCAAGCCAGGAAATACTGCCCCCATAAATAGGTCACCTACCGAAATTCTTACTTGGTCACCCATAATTACAAGCATAATACTAGGAGGTATTAAAATTCCAAGTGTACCAGTTGCACAAACAACTCCACATGCAAGGTCTGGACTGTAATTATTTTTTAACATTAAAGGAACACCCAGAATTGTTAATAAAACAACAGACGCCCCTATGATGCCTGTTGAGGCTGCTAATAGCACCCCAATAAAGACAACTGCTATTGCCAAACCTCCTCTCATACGACCAAACAATTTTGAAAGATCTGTCATTAAATCTTCTGCAATTCCAGATTTATCCATCATTATTCCCATAAAAATAAACATTGGAAGAGCAACAAGGACCCAGTTTGCCATAACTCCATACAGCCTATAAACTACCATCGAAGAAAATTTCCAATCAACTCCAAAGAAAGTGTCTAAATAGCTATCAGACAACATTGTAATGAGAGTAAATAATACCGCTAAACCTCCCATTGTCCACGCAACAGGGAAACCAATAAAAATTAAAGTTATGAAGCTCAAAAAGAGCAATATTGACATGTAGTATTCTGAAATTAATTCCATCTATTTTATTTTTTCAAACCCTAGTCGAATAGTTGTTAGAACCCTAATTAATCTTGATAAGCCAGCTAATAATAATAAAAAGAAACTAAATACTAGAAAGCCTTTTACAAGCCATCGTGCAGGAAGTCCATTTGCAGAAGTAGATCTTTCACTTGTTTCCCATGATAGTTCAAAAAATGGAACTGAGTAAATAAGTACTAAAATAATGAATGGTAAAAACAATAAAAGAATTCCAAAAAACTCAAACCACAGTCTTCTTCTGTAAGCCATGCTGTCAGTCAAAACATCTACCCTAACGTGTTGATCTACTACGTAAGTAGATGACAAGCCAACTAACCACCCTACAGCATATAGATGCCATTGTAATTCTTCCAATTCAATCATACCACTCTTAAATACATATCTAAGAATGACATTAAGAATAATTACAGCAACTAAAACAACCCATATCCAATTAAATACTTCACCAACACTAGTCACAAACCCATCTATTTTTTTTGTGATTGGCAAGTGTTTGAGCTGTAGTTTTTTATCTAAACTATTTTCTAATTTTGTAAAATCATTCGCCATAAAAAAATTTCTTTTAAAAACAAAAGCAGCCGGCAAAACCGACTGCTTTTTAACTTTATTATAAACTTTAAAAGTATTAAATACTAAAAGTTTCTAGGTAAATAACCCCATTTTTGCCAAACATCATATTCTTTCATGAATGCTTGTTGAGAATTCCAAACTTTTTTAAAGTCAGCATCTTTAGCAGACTGTTCTGCCATAACTTTTGCACTAACTTTTTGAAGTTCTCTCAATACACTATCAGGCAATCTAGCAGCTGTTACACCTTTAGAAGGGAAACTTGCAATTTGTTTTCCTTGTAAAAATTCACCAGTTGTAATTGCTCTCATAGCTGCTGCTGTACAAGCCATTTCGAATAAAGCTTGGTCAGCTGCACCCATTTTTTTCCATAAGTCTAAGTTGACCATGAAGTGAGTAGATGTTGATACTTGGTGCCAACCTGGAAACAAGTTGAACTTAGTAATTTTGTGAAAACCAAGAACTTCATCAATTGCTGGCATCGAATATTCTGTTGCATCTAGAGTTCCTTTTTCTAAAGCAGCAAAAATTTCACCACCGGCCATTAAAGTTGCAGATGCTCCTATTTCATTTAAAACCATTCCTCCTAATCCTGAGAAACGAATTTTTAAACCTTTAAGATCATCTAAACTTGTGATTGGATTTCTATACCAACCAGCAGTTTCAGGTCCAATTGTACTACATAACAAAACTTTAATATTTTGCTTGTTGTAAATTTCATTTGCTAACTTTGAACCTTCTCCTTCAAACCACCATGCAGCATACTCCCATGGTTCCATTCCAAACGGTACTGCCGCAAATAAAACGGCCGCTGGAATTCTACCTTGGTCATAAGCCATATAGTTATAAGCTGCAGGCAAATCACCTTTACTAATTGATGGTGAGATCTCTAATGGAGGAAGAATTTTTCCAGGCTCATAAACCTTTAATTTTATTCTTCCATCTGTAGCTTTATCTAAAGTGTCTGCTAAACGAGCAACTGGGTCACCCAGCGCTGGCCAACCAGTATTGAAAGTAGATTGTACTTTCCATCTGATTTTTTCAGCTGCATTTACCTGCTGAAATGAAAAAGTTATCATTAAAGCAAATACAGCCAAAATACTAACGAACGATTTCATTAGTGATTTTGATTTATCTATCATATTTTTCCCCTCTCTTTTGTTTCGAGTTGTTCGTCTAAAAGAAGTGCATTTCCAACTCATTTTAAAATGCTCTCCATGCTTGTCTGTAAAGATCTACCATCTCATTTACAGAAGGCACTCTCGGATTGAGGTTTGGCGCCCCTGAATTTTCTGCATCAGTTGCCATATTTTTTAACTCTTCCTCAAAATTTTTTTGATTAATTCCAAAATTTTGCATTGATGGAACTTCAAAATCATTATTAATTTTGTACAGACCTTTAATCAATTTATCACAGGCCACATCATCATTGTCACCAGGTAGTGCAAAATCTCCAGCACGACTACAATCTGCATATCTACTTTTTGCATGATCTATCGAAAATTTAGTTATAGTTGGTAGTAACATTGCATTACTAAGTCCATGAGGAACTTTGAAATTACTACCTAGTGGCCTACTCATTCCATGCACCAAACATATTGAAGCATTGGAAAATGCTAAGCCTCCTAATGTAGCAGCTAACATTAAGCCTTCTCTTGCTTTTAAATCTTTTGGATTTTTATCAACTGCATAAATATTTTGGGTAACAAGTCTTATTGTGTCTAAAGCCATTCGATCAGAAAAGAGTGTGGCTTTTTTGCTTACGTATGCTTCTATTCCATGAGTTAGAGTGTCAATTGCGCTATCAATAGTTAATCTTCTGGGTTTCGATAAAGTTAAATCATAATCAACAATTGCAACTATAGGGACAAATCCTTCTCCTCTACAAGAAATTTTTTCATTATTATTTGAGTCTATAACTACTGCGTGATGTGTTACTTCCGAGCCTGTACCAGCTGTAGTAGGGATTGCAATTATTGGAAGACCCTTTTTATCAAACATTGATGGTGGCTTATAATCTTGAATATTTTTACTAAATTTAGCCATTGCGGCTATTGCTTTTGCAGTATCTATTGGACTTCCTCCACCAAAACCAATTACAGCATCATTTTTACATTTTTCTAAAAATTTAATTCCATTTAAAACTACTGTATCCGTTGGATCAGGAACAGTGTCATCAAAAACATCAGAATTTAATCCTGCTTTAGTTAAAACATCTTGTAGTTTTTTTACATAACCAAATGATACCATTTGTTTATCAGTTACAATTAGTAATGATTTTATAGATCCTAAAATTTTTATTATATCAGGGAGTTCATTCAAGCTACCCTTGCCAATTTGCAAGTATCTAGGAACACAAATACGAACATTTTCTCTTTTAATCAAACGGTCCTCTCTCTTTTCATCTAATTTGTTAATGCTTAATCTAAACTTAAGTAATTTTAGGAGTCAACAACTGAAAGCTTTTAATTGATAATATTTTTCTCATTTAAGGAAAAATATATTGCAAAGAAAATTGAGCTAGTATAACTTTAAATTATATATTAAAGGAGAAGTATGAAAAAAGTTAGTCATTTCATTGATGGAAAAGTTTTTACTGTAAAAGATTCTAGAACCGGTCCAATTTTTAACCCCGCTATTGGAGAACAAATAGCAGAAGTTGAATTAGCAAGTAAAGCTACTGTTGAAATGGCTATAGAGAGCTCTAAGAAAGCTTTTTTAAAATGGTCTAAAACCACACCTATAAACAGAGCAAGAATTTTAGCAAAATATAAAGATTTATTAATAAAAAATATGGAAGATATGGCTGTAATGGTTTCCGAACAACATGGAAAAACTATTCCAGATGCAAAAGGTTCTATTCAAAGAGGAATTGAAGTTGTTGAGTATGCAACTGGTATCACCGATTCTTTAAAAGGAGATCACTCTGCAAGTGTGGGGACTAATGTTGACTCTTATTCAATGAGACAGCCCTTGGGTGTTTGTGCTGGAATTACTCCATTTAATTTTCCAGCAATGGTACCTATGTGGATGTACCCAGTTGCTATTGCATGTGGAAATACTTTTGTACTTAAACCATCAGAAAAAGATCCGAGTTGTCCAATTAGACTTGGAGAATTAGCTATTGAAGCTGGTATGCCACCGGGTGTTTTAAATGTTGTAAATGGTGATAAAGAATCTGTTGATACTCTATTAGAGAGTAAAGATGTTCAAGCGATTAGTTTTGTAGGTTCGACTCCAATTGCGGAATATGTTTATCACACAGGAACAAAAAACAATAAAAGAGTTCAAGCTCTTGGTGGAGCTAAAAACCATATGGTTGTGATGCCTGACGCAGATGTTAATAAAACAACAGACGCTATTATAGGCTCTGCTTTTGGGTCTGCTGGTGAGAGATGTATGGCTATTTCTGTTGCTGTTTGTGTAGGAAAAAAGACTGCTGAAAATTTAAAAACTAAATTATTAGAAGAAACACTAAAACTAAATGTTGGACCATACACAGACGAAAAAAGTGATTTTGGCCCACTTAATAACAAAGCTCACTATGAAAAAGTTTTGGGATACATAGATACGGGTGAAAAAGAAGGAGCTAAGCTTCTTGCAGATGGAAGAAATATGAAACTACAAGGGTATGAGAATGGATATTTTGTAGGTCCTACCATTTTTGAAGATGTAAAACCTGATATGAAAATTTATAAAGAAGAAATTTTTGGTCCAGTGCTCAGCATGATGACAACAGATACTTATGAAGAAGCTTTAAAGTTAGTCAATGATCATGAATTAGGAAATGGAGCTGCTGTATTTACAAAAAGTGGTATGATAGCAAAACATTTTACTGAAAATGCAAAAATTGGGATGATAGGAGTAAATGTTCCCATTCCTGTACCTGTTGCGTACCATAGCTTTGGTGGTTGGAAGAGATCATTATTTGGGGATCATTCTATGCATGGTCCTGAAGGAGTAAGATTCTATACTAAATTGAAAACTGCAACAGTAACATGGTCGGAAGATAATAGTGGTCCAGAGTTTACAATTCCAGTTCTTTCTTAATTTTTTAGTTAAAAAACTTAAAAGTTATGAGTGATACAAATAGTAGAACTTCACCCAAAAGAATTTTAAACATCCTTGAAGAAGTTCTATTAGATCCAGACAATTTTACTGCAAAAAAAATATCTCACAAATTAGAGATTCCATTACCAACTGTTTACCGACACATAGAAACTTTGTGTGATGAGAAATTTTTAATTGCTAGCAGTAATAAGAAATATATTCCAGGACCAAAGATTAGAAATATAATCTTACATAGTTTGCCTTATGAACCAAACTTTACTCTTAGGAGATCTTATTTGAGAAAACTTACAACTGAAATTAAAGAAACAGTTAGTTTGTCAGTGCCTATTGGAACAAAACTAGTGTATTTTGACAGAATTGAATTTCATTGGCCAATGCAGTTGAATCTGGAAGCTGGTGATCATTTGCCATTGCATGCTTCTGCATCTGGAAAACTTTATCTTTCTTCAATAAAAAAAGAAGACGCATTAAAAATCTTTAATAATATTAAAACACCAAAATCAGCAAAAAATACAATTACTGATATTTCTCAGTTTAAAAAAGAGTTAAATAAAATTAATAAGCAAGGTTATGCATTTGATGATGAAGAATGGTTTAATGGAATGGTAGGTGTTTCTTTGCCAATTACAAATTATAAAAATGAACTGTGTTTTTGTCTTTCTACTCACACAGCAAAGAGTAGAAAAAACATCGATGGTTTAAAAAAAATCTTACCTTCAATGCTTTCTGCAGCAAATAATTTGAAGAGTGCTTTGTTTAAAGATTAGCTGTAACTAACATTTTTTTTAGTTCTGCTATAGCTTTTGCTGGATTTAATCCCTTTGGGCAGGCATTAGTACAATTCATAATAGTATGACACCTATAAAGCTTAAGCTCATCAGCTACTTTTTTTAATCTCTCTTTTCTTTCGTCATCTCTACTATCAACTATCCATCTGTACGCTTGTAGTAATACAGCAGGCCCTAAATATTTGTCACCATTCCACCAATAACTTGGGCAGGATGTTGAGCAGCATGCACACATAATGCACTCGTACGCTCCATCTAATTTTTCTCTATCTTTTTTAGATTGAATAATTTCAGTTGTTTCAACTTTAGTATTAGTTTTTAACCAAGGCTCTATTGACTGGTACTGTTTATAAAGTCCATTTAAATCCCCAATCAAATCTCTTTTAACTTTTAAATGTGGAAGAGGATAAATATTTATATCACCTTCAATTTCAGAGTGAGGTGTTGTACATGCAAGACCATTCTTACCATCCATATTCATAGCACAAGAACCGCAAACACCATGAGCGCAAGATCTTCGATACGCTAGTGATGGGTCTATTTCACTTTTAATTTTATTTAATAAATCTAGAACTTTTGAAGGACAGTTGTCCATATCAACTTCATATGTGTCTACTCTTGGATTTTCTCCAGTTGATGGATCCCATCTATAAATATTAACTTTTCTGATATTTTTCGATCCAGTTGTATCTTTGTAATATTTACCTTTTTGAACTTTAGAATTTTCAGGTAAATTAATTTGAACCATTAATAAACTCTCTCTTGTGGTGGAAAATATTGGACCTCGTTTGTTAATGTTGTTTTATGAACTGGTCTATAGTCAATTTTAGTATCTTTTCCGTTACACCAAGCAATAGTATGTTGCATAAATTTTTCATCATCTCTCTTAGGAAAATCTTCTCTAGCATGAGCACCTCTACTCTCTTTTCTATTATAAGCGGAATCAACTGTGGTAATTGCTTGTCTAATCAAATTATCAAATTCCAATGTTTCAACTAAATCTGTATTAAAAACTAAAGATTTATCTTTGACTGAGATTGACTCCATCCCATCATAAACTTTTCTTATTTCATCAACTCCTTCTTTTAAAGTCTTATCTGTTCTAAAAACTGCACATTTTGATTGCATGATCTTTTGCATTGAAAGTCTAAGTTCTGCAGTGCTTGTTTCTCCATTAGCATTTCTAAGTTTATCAAATCTCGCTAAACATTTTTCAGTCTCAGTTTCACTTACTTCTTCATGAGGTGTGCCAGGCTTTACTAATTCTGCAGCTCTCATTGCTGCAGCCCTTCCAAACACAACTAAATCAATCAATGAATTTGAACCCAATCTATTTGCTCCATGAACAGAAACACATGCAGCCTCTCCGATTGCCATAAGACCTGGAACCGTTTTTTCAGAACCATTAACGGTTAAAACTTCTGCTTTATAATTAGTAGGAATACCTCCCATATTATAATGCACAGTAGGCACAACAGGTATTGGTTCTTTTGTTACATCAACGTTAGCAAATAATCTTGCTGCCTCCGTAATTCCTGGAAGTCTACTTTCTATAATATTTTTATCTAAATGACTTAAGTGTAAATGGACATGGTCTTTTTCTTTACCAACACCTCTTCCTTCATTGATCTCAATTGACATTGATCTACTCACTACATCTCTAGATGCTAAATCCTTTGCATTTGGCGCGTATCTCTCCATAAACCGCTCGCCCTTTGAGTTAACCAAATATCCACCTTCTCCTCTAACACCCTCTGAAATTAAAGTTCCATGACCATAAATTCCTGTTGGATGAAATTGAACAAATTCCATATCTTGTAAAGGAAGACCTGCTCTAAGTACCATTGCATTACCATCACCTGTACATGTGTGAGCTGATGTTGCAGAATAATAAACTTTACCATAACCACCCGTTGCTATTATTGTTATATGGGCTCTAAATCTATGGATAGTTCCATCATTTAAATTCCAAGCTATAAGACCTTTGCATTCACCATCTTTCATTATTAAATCCAACGCAAAGTATTCAATAAAAAATTCAGTGTTGTGCTTTAATGCTTGTCCATAAAGGGTATGAAGTATTGCGTGCCCTGTTCTATCGGCAGCCGCGCATGTTCTTTGAACAATACCATTACCATAATTTTTAGTCATTCCACCAAATGGTCTTTGATAAATTTTTCCATCATCTGTTCTACTAAATGGAACTCCATACTTTTCTAATTCTATTACTGCCTTTGGTGCTTCCTTACAAAGATACTCAATACTATCCTGATCACCCAACCAATCTGCACCTTTAACCGTATCATACATGTGCCATCTCCAATCATCTTCTCCCATGTTTCCAAGGGCAGCAGAGATTCCACCTTGTGCAGCAGATGTGTGACTTCTTGTTGGAAATACTTTTGATATACAAGCGGTTTTTAATCCTGCTTCACTCAAACCGACTGCAGCTCTTAAACCTGAGCCACCAGCGCCAAGCACAATAACATCATATTCGTGATCTATAATTTTGTAAGCACTCATATATTTAAATTAAATACTATAATAATCGTAATTAGTGGAACTACTATAGCAAAAATTTGTAATGCTTTGTTTGCGGCATTTTTGTTTTTTTCATCATTAATATAATCTTCAAATACCTCACTAATACTTAAATTAGAGAAAAAAAATGCAAGTATCAAAAATAATGAAAATAATATTTTTGATGATTTTGTAGAAAAAAAACCTAGCACATCGGTATAATCTTTATCAAAAATACCTACAAAATTTATTATAAACCAGCACATTAAAGGAACTAAAATAGCTGAGCTTACTTTTAAAAGTACCCATTTTTTAGTTACATTATTCATAAAAATTATTTTCCTAAAAGGTAAATTAAAATTGTTAATAAAAATGAGCCGATAATCACAACTAAACCTGTAATTTTAGTAGTTTTTAATTCAAAACCGTATCCCATATCCATTATTAAATGTCTTATTTCGCTGAGGATTTGAAAACTAAATGACCATGTTAATCCTAAAATTATAAATTTTCCAAACATGGATTGTAAAAAAACTTTTGTAAATTCATAACTAGTCTCTCCTAATAATAAAGAGGCAACCCAAACACATATAGCTGTGATTGCAACTATATTTATTATTCCGGTAATTCTATGAGAAATCGAAACCAAAGATGAAATATGCCATCTATAAACTTGTATATGAGGGGATAAAGGATTGTTATTTTCCATCAATATTTTTTTTAATTAAAGTTTCAGCAATTTCAACTGCATTTAATGCAGCTCCTCTAAGTAAATTATCAGAAACAATCCATAAGTTTAGGGAGTTTTTATTTGTTTTATCTTCTCTTATTCTAGATATATAAGTTTCATCACTACCTTCAGCTTCTAAAGGAGTAATGTAGCCCCCATCTTCTCTTAAATCATGTACTTTACATCCCTTAGCTTTAGTTAAGGCATCTTGAACTTGAGCTAAAGAAAATGGTTTTTCAAATTGAATATTCACTGACTCTGAATGTGAAACCATAACTGGAATCCTTACACAAGTTGCTGTTAGTTCAATTTGCTCATCAAGTATTTTTTTTGTTTCATTTGTCATTTTTATCTCTTCTTTAGTGTAGCCATCATCTGAAAAAAGATCGATATGAGGAATTGCATTAAAGGCTATTTGTTTAGTAAAATTTTTAGATGTAATTTTTTTATTGTTTAACGATAGTTTAGTTTGTTCAATTAATTCATCCATTGGACCTTTGCCACCTCCTGAAACAGACTGATAAGTTGAAACAACTATTCTTTGAATCTTAAATAAATCATGTAAAGGTTTTAATACAATGACTAATTGTGCAGTAGAACAATTTGGATTGGCTATAATATTTTTTTTCATATTTTTAATAGCATCTGCGTTCACCTGAGGAACAATTAAAGGCACATCTTGATCCATTCTATAAAAACTAGAGTTATCAATAACAACTGAATGTTTTGCTGCTAATGGTGCATACTTCTCAGAAATTTTTCCTCCAGCAGCAAAAAAGGTAATTTTAGTTTTTGAAAAATCAAAAGTTTCAAGATTAAAAACTTCATGATCCTTACCATTAAAAACTATTTTTTGACCAGCACTTTTAGATGAGGCTACCAAAAATAATTCATTTATTTTTAATTTTTTCCTCTCTAATACTTCGAGAATTTTTCTTCCTACATTGCCTGTGGCACCTACAATTGCTATATTCATGATACTACAAGATTTTATACTAGATGAAGGGTAAATCGCAAACTTTTCCATCAAAAGTTTTACCATTTATATCAATTTTAAAAGCCTGAGTGTTTTTCCAAAAAGGTTTTTTAATCATGGCTATTCCAATTACTTGCTTAAATAGAGGAGAATAAGTTGCTGACCTTAATTCACCAATAATAACATTGTTAACATCATAAATATTTTTTGAAGATGTAAGACTTATTTCTTGTAAATCAATCTTTACCCCTTTTAACTTTTTTAGAGCTCCTTCAGATTTTATCTTTTTTAAATTTTCTTTACCTAGAAATTCAACCTCACTATCTAAAGAAACATATTGGTCAAAACCACATTCAAAAGGATTGTCATTATTGTCAAAATCGTTCCCATAAGATAGTAGTGCGCTTTCAATTCTTTCTATTAAATTTGGACACCCAGGCTTTACATTATACTGATTTCCAACTTCAAATAATTTATCATATAGCTTTTTTCCTATCTCAGGATTTTGAATGTAAGCTTCAAATCCCCCTTGTTTTGACCAGCCAGATCTTGCTATTAAATGTTGTTCACCTTCATAGTCAAAATAATCAAAACCAAAAAACTTTAGTTCAGTAATTTTTTTTCCAAAAATTTCTTCCATTAGCGCAAAAGATTTTGGCCCTTGTATTGCAATTATATCTACAGTTGGCTCTATGATGTTAACTTCAAATTTATATCCAGATGCTAATCCTTTTGCATAAAATAATACGTCAGAATCTGCAATTGATATCCACCATTTATCGTCTGCTATTTTTAAAATTACAGGATCATTAACTAAGTTTCCTAAATCATCTACTATCGGGCAGTAATAACATCTTCCTATTTTTGATTTTGATAAATCTCTACATGTCATTAACTGAACTAATTTTGCTGAATCTTTTCCAGATATTTCAACCTGTCTTTCGGCAGCAACATCCCATACTTGAACATATTTTTTTAAATGGTGATATCCATCTTCAATTGAACCAAAGGCCGCCGGTAACAACATGTGATTATAGACTGTATAAGCTGTTACACCTTGTTTTTCTATTCTTGAGGTATAAGGGGTGCTTCTTAATCTTCTAGATTTTGCTATTGAATAATTTTTCATTTATTTAAAAATTCCAAAATCTTTTCTCGCATTTCAAAAGCTTTTTCAATCATAATCATATGTCCTGATCCTTTAATTATATGGGTAGTTGAATTTTTGACTAAATTTGCAAATTTTTTTCCACTTTCTAAATTAGCCATCTTGTCCAGTTCTCCCAATATAAACATAGCTGGACAATTTATAGCTTTAGCAGCATCAGAGCCATTTTGATAATTATTACAGGCAATAAGATCAACTGCTAAAATTTCTCTGATGTCTCTGGGTGATTGGATTATTCTTTCAACTGGATTTCCACCAATAAATTTTTTTGAACCTTCGTATCCCCACTTCATCATTAATTTTACAGCATCAGAGTCTCCGTTTGTTGCTAGATCAATGAGATCTTTATGAACAGGCATTCGATAAGAGCCCCCAACAAAAACTATCTTTTTAAGTCTATCTTGGTATTTAAATGAATATTCTAAAGCTTCTAGACAGCCTTGAGAATGACCAACAAGAATTATATTATCCAATTTTAATTCTATAAATACTTTTTCCAGCCACTCAGCAATTTTTTCAATAGTATCAATAGATGGACCGTCAGAATTCCCATGCCCTGGTAAATCAATTGATAAAACATTAAAATTTTTATTTGAAAAAAATTGTTCGGTTAGAGACCAAACAATGTGCGATAAACCACTTCCATGTAGAAATACTATTGTATCTTTAGAATTATCTATGCCTTGTCCTGCATCTGAAGCATGAACACTTTTGTTTTGGATTGTTATTATCAATTAATTTCCTAAAATTTTTTTTTATTAATTACATTATTTGCTATAAGTTTCCATCTAATATTGCTGAGTCTTGCATTGTATTATTATCCCACCACCACATTATCTTAAATTTTCCACTTGCCTCACTACCACAATAGGGGCTCCTTGGACAATTAACTATGTTAACATCACCATCAACTTGGCCATCTCCTGACCTAACTCCACCTCTGTCACTACCTGTTACTACTGTTCGGCATCCTCCACCGGACGCATCTGCAGTCCAACCTGTAGCTTCTTTAGGAAATTTTGGATTCCGAATATTATACTGCCAAGAGAGATAAATGGCTGCACAAGTTCGATAAGTATCATTAACCTTTACAGGACAAGGTAGATTAAAAGCTTTTTGGCTACTATCCATATCGCATTTAGCAACTTCATTTGCAAAATATCTCACTGTATTTTTAAAATTTTGTTTAGCGACAGCTTTACGTGCACTTTCGGTATACCCATTATAAGCAACCACTCCTACTGCAGCGAGGATACCGATGATAGCTACAACGACTAAAAGTTCTATTAGAGTGAAGCCTTTATAACTCTTATTCCCAGAATGTTTCATATTTTTCAATATTTGAACTATCACTGCAAGGGTAGTCAACACAAGTACAAACCTCAATTTTTTTAGTTGAATTTGTATAAACAACTGTCACATAACCAATATATTTGTCTTGAGTACAACCCCAACTATTCGAGCTTCCACCGGCTACGCCATTTCTTCCCCAAGGTTCCTTTGTATGATTGTTTTTCCACTCAATATCATTATTTAAATGTGTTGGAAAATAATCTGTAAAAAATCTGAAAGTATTTACGTCATACCAACAACCTTTTTCATATTCTTTTTTATCGTAAATAGACATCTTTAATTTAACCTTACCATTTGGGCTTAAATGACATTCTTGAATTAATAAATTAAGTTTTTTTACGACTGTATTATGATTTGATTTTGAAACAGATACTTTGGCACTATTAGTATACCCATTATAAGCAACTACTCCTACTGCAGCAAGGATACCAATGATCGCTACCACGACTAAGAGTTCTATTAAGGTGAAACCTTTTTTGTTAATCATATTTAAAATTCACAGAGATTAAACTCTGCATATAAATAATCATCGGAACCATCTTTTTTACCTACATTAGCATAAACACAAGATGTATTACCACCACCCATACTGCAAAAATTATTTTTACTATTTGCATAACTAAATTTAATTTGACCTTTTGCAGGTTTTTTTGGTGGGCAATTTGCAAAACCGTCACTTAATTGGCTCCACTCAATAGCTTTGGTGTTTGAGTCATATGGATTGACTTTAATGCTTTTTGAAAAATCACCATATACTCCCCAAGCTAAAGTATCTCCGTTGATAGGTCTATTTTGACAATTTTGTCCATCAGACCAAAAAAAATCTAAGCCGGATTTACACATTGTGACTGCTTCAGTTAACTTTTTCTCCGCCATCTTAAAATTAGTTTTGACAGCATTGATCTTAGCTGCACCTGTATACCCATTATAAGCTACCACCCCTACTGCAGCGAGAATACCTATGATGGCGACAACGACTAAGAGTTCTATTAGGGTGAAGGCTTTTTGTTTCATTTAAAAAATCATTTTTTAACACCAACTTGGCATTTCAAAAACTGTTCCTCCATACTCCCAAGGTGAATCATTCAGATTTTTATCTACATATGTTCTTATATAAACTGCACACGATTTATGACCTGTATTAATATCAACAGTAATTGTTTCTTCTAGATACCCGCCAGTCAACTCCATACATCCTCTATTTGATCTATAAATATTTTTACAAATATGATTATTAACGTGGGCTTTTATTTTATTAGCAAAATCTGTTTTGTCTTTTGAACTACAGCTATAATTAACATTATTTCCTGACACATTTTTAAAAGTTATATTTTGATTACCAAGTTCACATTCCATAGCTTTGGTCTTTAAAAACTTCATAACTATATCATGATTTTTTTTAAGCACAGTATCTTTTGCTCTAGCTGTATATCCATTATAAGCAACCACTCCTACAGCAGCAAGAATACCGATGATCGCTACTACGACTAAGAGTTCTATTAAAGTAAATCCCTTATTCATATTTAAAGCATATTTTAAATTGAGCCATAAAAAAATAATTAATAAAATTATCACCAATGAGACATATAAATATAATCTTTGATTTTTTCTTTTGAAGTAGTGGTAACAACTCTTACACACATTCTAATATTATCACATTGTTCAGGTCTGCCATAATCAAATTGGATCGTACCCGCTGGTTGGCTTTGCCCAGAGCTTAAAACCATTTCTTTTGAATTATCGTATGGGTTCTTTCCAAAACTAGAAAAGTGCTTTACAAAAATTGAATTCATCGCAGCGATTGTACCATGATGTTCAACTGTGCTACAGTCAATGTCCCCAGAATTTTGTAATGTAATTTTTCCACCATCAATATCACATTTGGTAAAAATAGTAGAAACATACTTTACAATCGTTTTGTGGTTAGCTTTTAATGCAGCATTTTTAGCAGCTTCAGTATACCCATTGTAAGCAACTACTCCTACTGCTGCCAAAATACCAATGATAGCTACAACGACTAGGAGTTCTATTAGGGTGAAGGCTTTACGGTTCATTTAAGGTATTATATTCAATCTTGTATGATTTGCACTATCCTTACAAGGTGTTGAGTGACAACAATAAATATCAATACCTGTATTATTATCACTTATATAGATGTGACCGACATGATTATCATTTATCCTTCCCCAATTGTTAAAAACAATAAGATTTGAATTTGAGTCTTTGAAAGGATTGCTCGCAGTACAAAAAGAGCATTTTGAGTATCCAACATAATTCATAAAGGCATTTTTAGCTATACGACCCTCTTGATTATACTGCGGATCACTTAAGGGACATAAAAATCTTGTAGTATTTTTTTGACCAAATATATATTCAGTTAAACCAGCACTACACTTAGTTGTTTCAAGTCTGATAAATTTTTCAACATTTTTACAAGAAGTTTTTACAGTGGATGACTTTGCGCTTTCTGTATAACCATTATAAGCAACCACTCCTACAGCAGCAAGGATACCAATGATAGCTACAACGACTAAAAGTTCTATAAGTGTAAATCCTTTTTGTTTCATTATTCTATATAAATCATAGTTTCAATTCGATTTGAAGAAGTTGAGCAAGAAGTTTTAAAGCAAGTTCTTACATGAATTTCAGAATTACTTTTTGGTGCTAGCCATATAGTTCCAACATCACTATCTGACCAATTTAAATTTTGTACCCAACTATTATGTTGTCTAACACCTTGGGATTGCGCCTGTTGATTAGAATTTGGGTTATAAATATTTTTAAGATCTGAAAATGGAGAATAGCTAGATACAACAATATAACTAATGACACTTGCTGAGCTAAGACCGTTACATCTCAATGATGCATTTTTGTTAGCCATTATATTGGTCTCACCTAAATCACATTTCTTCAATTCATTCTGAATATAATTTGATACAAGCTTATGATTGGTCTGTGTAGCTGAAGCTTTAGCCGCTCCCGTATACCCATTATAAGCAACCACACCTACAGCAGCTAAGATACCGATGATGGCTACTACGACTAGGAGTTCTATTAAGGTGAAGGCTTTTTGCTTCATATAAAAATATTATCACTGCTACCAAAGTATGACCATGATAAAGTATTTCACGATTATCGTTGCAGACAAATGTTTATTTAAACTTATATGTTGAGTTTACTTAGCTTTTAGATTTTGTTTGAAACAGATTTAACTAAAATATTTTCTTTAAATTAACCATTGCTTCATCAATAATATTTGGTTTCAATACATCTTGATTATTTAATTTAAAATCAATTTCAAAATCATTGATATTTTTACTTATCTTAAACTCAGATCCTAAATTTTCTGAGCCTTCTAATTTAAAAGCATAAATAGTTTTTCTATTAGGTAAATATCCTATCGCTAAATGTATTTTATCAGTATGACCCGTTCCTAAAGCTTGATTTCTCTCATAGATTAAGAAGATGCTTAAACTATCAGGTAAAATTATATCTATACCCAATTCACCATTTAAATTATGTAAAGCACCTGAGTTTAGTTTAGTATCAAATACACCACTTGACGCATCAGAGACATAAGAATATTTAATATTAGAAGAACGATTTAAGTTTGCTTTGTATTCTAATTTTCCATGCTTTCGAATTTTATATTTATTATTTTCTAATTCATCAACTGCAGCAATTGAAAGCCTTGCATTTCTTGATTGAACATTTTGCTTTTTAAATTTCATAGCAGTGTTACCACTTTCTTGATAACCATCTAATCGGGTATAACCAAGATCTATTTGTCCAGAGGGAATTAGAATTAAATTATTTTTCTTAATCTCATCTTTTAATTTAATTGTTCCATATATTTGTCTACCTTTTCTATCAGCAGTTACACGTTGACCATCAAGGACTGACAAAATATCAGAGCTGAGGATACCCGCTCCAATAACTGTATCTATAAATTTTGTATCATCTTCAATTGGAGATGAGGAATAATGGGTTAAATTATAAGTATTCGTATCTAAATTGCTTCCAGCCGTTCCAACCTCAACATCATCTTTACCAAACCTAAAAGCAAGTCCACTTATGCCATTATTTTTGGTAAATTTATCCACTCCAACTGTAATTGCATCAGTTTTAATCTTTTTAAATGAAGAAACATTTGTCTCTCCAACTCTACCAACAGCAATACTTCCTTCGCTCCAATAAAATACGTCTTGTTTTTTTTCCTCTTTTTTCTTTGTAGTAGCTGAGGTTTTTACAACTTTAGTAAGAGAGGCAAGCATTGGATTGGTAAAATTAAGATCTAAATTAAGATTAGTTAAGTTTTGATTATCTTTATTTCTTCTAATCCACTTTAATCTATTTAAAGCAGTGTCCGTTGAGTGCTCAATAGTTCTTGTTGCAACTTCTATTTGTGCAATAGCCATTCCCGTTCTGACATTATTTTCTGTAATTGCAGGACATTTTCCTTCAATAATATTAAAAGGACACACTAAATCAAATTCAAAAACTTGATCAACTTCATCAGGGTTATCATCGTTTTCATCTTTGTCACTACCAATGTACATTTTAAGACCAGCCGCACTAAATGCAATTCCTCTTGGTTGAGTAATATTACTAGATATTGAAACTGTACCGTCTATTGTAAATGAAGAAGTGGAAAAGGCCACATCAAGGGAAATTTGAGTTACATCTTTACCTGAAGATGAATCTGTATGATCAACAGCCCAAAATCTTTTTCCATCTGGACTAAATCTTATTCCTTGAGGGTTTGATACTTCATCATTTAGTTCTATTCCTGCATCTGTAATAATTGATATGGTACTTAGATCGTATGCAGTTGAAAGTTGGTACTCTAATAATCTTGTGTTTTGACCCGACGCTCCATGAAAAATTGCAAATAATTTTGTTCCATCATTATTAATCTCAATACCTTGAAGTCTGTTATTAATTCCCTCAGTAATATCTCCAGCATTACTACCATCTTGTAAAGTACCAGTATCAAGGTCTGAAGTTTGATTTGCGAATGCACATGTTGAAACATCATAGGGGGAAGTTAAATCAAATCTAAATACTCTATCACGATTTGCAAGAGTACCCGCATCGCTAGTGGTGTCTCCCCTAGACACAAACAACATCAATCCATCATTAGAAAATTCTAGATCATGAACTCTATTTACAGGACCCAAAGTCGTGTCACCACTATTTAATATACATACCTCATCATCACCCGCATAAGTTTTTGTAGAGACATTAAATGGTGTGCTTAAATCATATTCATTTATATGTGTATAATCACTAGAAATTGCTGAAACCTTTGTTTGGTTCACTGTAAACATTTTTGTTCCATCAGAATTAAAATGAATGCCGTTTATAAAATTACCCTCATCAGAAAGTGCTGCTTTCTGCACAAAAGTGTGCATAGCTCCAAATGAATTAGAGATGGGAAATATAAATAATAAAATTAAAATAAAGTTTTTTATAAATTTCATAAGATTAAAATGTTGCTGATAATTCAATACCTGCTCCATAGTCAGGAATTTTAGTTAAATCTGGGCTAAGTGTTACTCCAATGGGTATAGTCATAACAGTGGAAGCTTTTTTTTAAGAAAAATACCATAATGAAAAATACTATATAAAATTTAATTTAGTGTTTTTTCAGTTGGTGTAAGTGCTCAAACTGGGCAGAAACTCTGATTATGGAGTGCCTTTTATCAAAGATAAAATAATCTTCATCATAAATTCAAATTATCTAAATTTAAATATGCTTAAATTTTTAAAAGAACCAAAATCTACAAAACTCTTAAGTAATTTTTTTTTTAGAAAAAATAAAGAACTAATTATAATAGAACTATTAAAATTATTTTTTTTAATAGCTAGTATAATAGTTTTTCTTGAGACGACAGCTAAAGCTCAAGCTACTCTAACATCTGATATCACAGTAAGACCCGGGTATGCTACCGGGGCATCTGCATTGACTGACTCAGAAGGAGATACAATTGTGAGAGATGCTTTTCAAACTCCAACTGGTTTAGCTTTTAGTAATGATGGTAGAAAAGTTTTTTCATCCAATAAAGAAGTAGACGGTACTTTTAAATGTATAACTATGATGACTCTTTCAACCCCCTACGATTTAAGAACCGCTTCTTTGGTTGTGGACGCAGCTGATCCACTAATAACAAAAGCAAGTCTAGAACTAAACAATGATATTAAATGTACAGATATTAAATTCAGTAAAGATGGACTTAAACTGTTTTTAGGAAATATAACGGGAAAAATTCATGGATTTGAATTGGCTAAACCATTTGATCTTACAGGTTTAACTTATTCAAATAATGTAACAAGTGACCTTGGTGCATCGCCAGCCTTTAGCTTTAGTAATGATGGAAAAAAACTTATTTATTTAGATGGTACTAGAGAAGGTCAACATATTGATGAATACAGTTTGTCAACCGCCTACGATCTTACATCTATAACTTTGGTCAATACCATAACCTTAACCACAACTGCTAATTTATCGAGTGGTCAAGATCATGGAATGGCTGTAGAATTTAGCCAAGATGGAATGACAATGTTTGTTTTAATAAATGATAATACTAACGATAATAACACAAGCTTAGATTCTGTTTTTCAATTTAGTTTGACTACATCTTTTTCAACGAGCACTGCAACTTTGGCAGGCTCACTTACTTTACCTGAAGAAATAAATCTAAGTGCTTATGGAATAGCCTTTAGTGGTATGGGAGATAAACTATATATTGTTAGTAATAAAGGTCCGTCGGTTGGTGGTTTTACTGCACATGTTGTTACGCAAGTAAGTTTATCTTGTAACTATGGTTTAGTTGCCTGTGTATCTGACCCAAGATCAAGCTTAGGTACTCAAGTTCAATTGGCAAAAAATAATATAAGTATGAACACTTCAATAATTTTTAAAAGATTTGAATGGATAAAAAGAAATAGAAATAGTAATAACCTTAATAATCTTACTGCTTCCATCAAATCAGATAACCCATTATTAAATTACTGGGTAAAAAAATTTCCAGATAAATTACTTTCAGTTAATGAAAAAGTAGAAAATGGTCAGTCTATAACTATTGGTCTGAAAGATATAAATAATAACAAATTAAATAATTTTACCACTGCAATTAAATCAGATAACCCATTGTTAAATTCTTGGATGGATAAACTTCAAGAAAAAATAACTGCTTATCAAGTAGCCCTTAAAGAGAAGTTAAGTAAAAATAAAAAAAGTGATTGGCTGTATTGGAGTTTTGGTGATTTAACAATTGGTTCTTATCATGGAAAATCAGGAGGACCAGGGATAAATTTGGAAAAACCCAAGGATATACGTACTAGTGGTTTAACTTTTGGAGCAGATAAAAAAAATAGTAAAAATAATTATACTGGTTATGCAATTAGATATGCAGATGGTAAATCAAAATTTGCTGCTTCTGGTCCTAGCACCACGATGGCCTCATTAACATTAAGTTATTACTTGATTACCCCTTTAAAAGATAGTGGCTACACTAATACAGTTGTTGGTTTAAGTTCACTTAAATACGATCTTAAAACAGGAGGAGTTGTAACTGGTCAAAGAAATGGTAAACAACTTTTTACATCAATTGATTTTAGAAGTGATAGTGAATATGGCAAGTTTAACCTGACACCGTCTCTAAAAATAAAACATGCTTTAACTTCATTGTCTGACTTTACTGAGTTTATGACAAACACTTCCTCAGCAGCGACAAATGTAATTTATGAAAAAGAAACATTTCAAACTGGTGATTTGGCAATGGGATTTTTATTTAATTCTGATCCAGTAAAACAATCTACTGGAACTATGTCCCATAACGGTGGCTTAGAATTTGTTTATGACTATTCACCTGACATTACTTTTGACTATTCTTATGCGGGAAGTTCTAATGCTCAACAATATACAGTTGAAAAATATTCTCAAAAAAATATTCGAGCAAATTACGGATACGAGAACGTTTATAATAACAACTTTACACTTTCATTAAACTACGAAAGATTTCAGCATCTTGACAGTGATAAATTTTCACACACAGATAGTTTTTTAATTAAAGTTGGACATATCTCTGAGGAAGATACAGAGTTTGCTTTTGATTTTGATCCTTTATTAAATAATTCTGCAAAATTAAGCTACGTAAAAGACATCAATAATTTTAATCTCAAATTAAACTCTAATATGAATTTATTTACTAAAATTCCTGACTATGGTGCAAATCTAGAAGTTTCAAGTAAATTTTAATGGGTAAAATAAAAATAGTTTTCTACTTAGCTTTAGCTTTTATTTTTTATAAAGGCTTTGTTGCATTTCAAAATTTTGAAATTGGTGTTGATGACAGAGTAGCAGAAATAGAAGAAAAAGCAGATTTTGAAAAAGAAGGTGAAGTAATTGGTCTCATGA
>Ga0209119_1001494_pt1 | contig 22829 bp, 22 predicted proteins | sample COG_03_FD_184747 | JGI IMG/M metagenome (GOLD analysis project Ga0209119, IMG submission 184747) | Pelagic Microbial community sample from North Sea - COGITO 998_met_03 (SPAdes) (version 2) | ecosystem: Environmental > Aquatic > Marine > Neritic zone/Coastal water | place: Helgoland, sampling... | reverse complement strand
ATCGCAGATCAAATAGCCTCTTCTATGAAAGATTGGGCCATGTCCAAAGGAGTCACACATTATACCCATTGGTTTCAGCCACTAACAGGCGCAACCGCCGAAAAACACGACGCCTTTTTTGAAACTGTAGGTAATGGCGAATCTTTGGAGCGTTTTGAAGGGAATCAGTTGGTACAACAAGAACCGGATGCTTCTTCGTTTCCAAATGGGGGTATTCGGAATACTTTTGAAGCACGTGGCTATACCGCTTGGGACCCTACGTCTCCCGCGTTTATTTATGGAACTACGCTGTGTATTCCTACAGTTTTTGTGGCTTATACTGGAGAAGCTTTAGATTATAAAACCCCTTTGCTTCGAGCACTAAATGCTGTCGATCAGGCCGCAACAGACGTCGCTCGTTATTTTGATAAAACAGTTAAAAAAGTAACGGCTTCCTTAGGTTGGGAACAGGAATATTTTTTGATTGACAAAGCATTGGTGGCATCTCGACCAGATATTGAAATGACAGGACGCACACTTCTTGGGCACAGTTCTGCTAAAGATCAACAACTAGATGATCATTATTTTGGAACCATTCCTGCACGCGCCTTAAATTTTATGCGTGACCTAGAAACAGAATCTATGTTGCTGGGGATTCCTGTAAAAACACGTCACAATGAAGTGGCGCCAAATCAATTTGAATTAGCACCTATATATGAAGAAGCAAATTTGGCGGTAGACCATAATTCGCTTGTCATGGATGTGATGCAAAAAGTGGCAGATAGACATCACTTTAAAGTACTGTTTCATGAAAAGCCGTTTGCCGGCGTAAATGGGTCTGGAAAACATAATAATTGGAGTTTAAGTACCGATGCGGGTGTTAACTTACTAGCCCCTGGAAAAACTCCGATGAGTAATTTACAGTTCCTCACCTTTTTTATAAATACGATAAAAGCCGTTCATGACAATGAAGAGTTACTTCGAGCGTCTATTGCATCGGCTACCAATGACCACCGTTTGGGCGCCAATGAAGCACCTCCGGCAATTATGTCTGTATTTATTGGAGAACAACTTTCTAAAGTACTTCACGAATTAGAAGGCGTGACCAAAGGAAAACTTTCGCCAGAAGAGAAAACTGACCTAAAACTAAATGTGGTTGGAAAAATCCCAGAAATCTTATTAGATAACACCGATCGTAATCGGACCTCTTCATTTGCCTTTACAGGAAATAAATTTGAATTTCGTGCGGTTGGTTCAACCGCAAATTGCGCCAATCCAATGACGGTTTTGAATTCCATTGTAGCGCGTCAGTTGATTGATTTTAAAGCTGAAGCGGATAAACTGATTAATGATAAGGGACTTAAAAAAGATGAAGCTATTTTTAATGTTTTGAGAGAATACATAAAAACTTCTCGAAATATTCTTTTTGAAGGGAACGGATATGGCGATGACTGGCAAAATGAAGCGACCAAAAGAGGCCTGAGTAATAATAAAAACACGCCAGAAGCACTTAAAATTAAAGTTCACCCTAAGACTATCGCACTTTATGAAGGCTTAAATGTCATGAATAAAGTTGAAATAGAAGCGCGTTACGATATTGAAATTGAAGAATATGTACACATCATTCAAATTGAAGGCCGAACCTTGGGAGATATTGCTCGAAACCATGTCATTCCTACAGCGGTTAAATATCAAAACATTTTAATAGATAATGTCAAAGGTTTAAAAGATATATTTGGTAAAGATTTTAAAAAATATGCTCGCGAACAGTTAGTGCTAATCGCAGATATATCCCAGAGAATTGAAGCCATAAACTCTGGTGTTACGACGATGACCAATGCTCGTAAAAAAGCCAATACGATAAAAGATAACACAAAAAAAGCGACTGACTATTGCAATAAAGTCAAGCCGCTTTTTGATGATATTCGTTACCATTGCGACAAATTAGAACTACTAATCGATGACGAATTATGGCCGTTAGCTAAATACCGCGAATTACTGTTTACGAAGTGATATTAGAAGTGAATTAAGAATTAGGAACCAAGACAAAAAAGTATTAAGTAGAGAGAATTAAGTATTAAGGAAAAAAAGAATAGAGTATAGAAAAAAGAATCAAGACAAACATCAATTTCAAATATTCTTTATCACACAGCTCAAACAGCTATTAAATTTAATGGATACGCCCAAAAAACTAAAAGCTAATTTAAATTCAAATAATTTAAATACTTTCTTACTTTTGCATAACAAATAATTTTTATGGGGAACGAGATAAGTAAACGCTATGCACAACGAGGTGTTTCTGCATCTAAAGAAGATGTACATAATGCAATTAAAAACATAGACAAAGGGTTGTTTCCGCAAGCCTTTTGTAAAATTGTTCCTGATCATTTAACTAACGATGAGAATTTTTGTCTTATAATGCATGCCGATGGTGCTGGGACAAAAAGTTCTTTAGCGTATATGTATTGGAAAGAAACTGGCGATATTTCGGTCTGGAAAGGGATCGCTCAAGATGCACTTATCATGAATATTGATGACCTATTATGTGTTGGTGCGACTGATCATATTATGCTTTCATCTACAATAGGAAGAAATAAAAATGTCATTCCAGGGGAGGTGCTTTCTGCTATTATTAAAGGCACGGAAGAGCTAATAGATGACCTTAAAGGATTTGGGGTCACTATTCATTCTACGGGTGGTGAAACGGCAGATGTAGGGGATTTGGTAAGGACAATAATTGTCGATTCGACAGTGACTGCCAGAATGCCTAGAAAAAAAGTGATAGATAATGCTAACATTCAACCTGGCGATGTGATCGTTGGATTGGCCTCTTATGGTCAAGCAACCTATGAAACATCGTATAATGGCGGCATGGGAAGTAATGGATTAACCTCAGCTAGACATGATGTGTTTGAACACTATTTGGCCGATAAATACCCCGAAAGTTTTGATGCTGCTGTCCCAAAAGAGTTAGTGTATTCTGGTCAAATGAAATTAACTGATACTGTTGAAAACTCGCCTATCGATGCAGGAAAATTAGTATTGTCGCCTACAAGAACCTATGCGCCTATTATCAAAACAATTTTAGATACCTATGACGCTCAATCAATTCATGGGATGGTACATTGTAGTGGAGGTGCACAAACAAAAATCCTTCATTTCGTAGAAAATTTACATATTATAAAAGATCAGATGTTTGCTGTTCCACCGCTGTTTAAATTAATACAAGAACAATCTAATACGGATTGGAAAGAAATGTACCAAGTGTTTAATTGTGGACATCGTATGGAACTCTATGTGAAACCCGACGTTGCAGACGCAATTATCGGCATTTCTAAATCCTTTAACGTAGAGGCGCAGATTGTGGGTCGTGTTGAAGTTGCCACTTCAAAAAAACTAACCATTCAAAGTGAGTTTGGAACGTTTGAGTATTAGGAACGCTTTTGAACGACTCTAAATCCATAAAAAACAGTACTTTTGCAACATAATTCTCCAAAGTAAATGTTAGAAAAAATACAAATAGTTAAGCAACGTTTTGATGAAGTAAATGACTTGATCATCCAACCTGATATTATTTCAGATCAAAAACGCTATGTTCAGCTCAATAAAGAGTATAAAGATTTAAAAAAGATGGTTGATCTCGGCCTCGTTTACGAATCTCTAATGTCTAATATTGAAGAATCTCAAGAAATTATTTCAGATGGAAGTGATGCAGAAATGGTTGAAATGGCCAAAATGCAAATGGAAGAGGCGAAAGCGCAAATTCCTGCACTAGAAGAAGAAATGAAATTTCTTTTAATTCCTAAAGATCCTGACGATGCAAAAAATATAGTGATGGAAATTCGTGCCGGAGCTGGGGGTGATGAAGCAAGTATTTTTGCAGGAGATTTACATCGAATGTATACCAAATATTGTGAATCTAAAGGCTGGAAAGTAGATATTGTAGATTTCAATCACGGAACTTCAGGAGGATTTAAAGAAGTTATTTTTGAAGTTAGTGGCGAAGATGTATATGGAACCATGAAATTTGAAGCCGGCGTACACCGTGTACAACGCGTACCGCAAACGGAAACGCAGGGACGTGTACACACAAGTGCAGCCTCGGTGATTGTATTACCTGAAGCCGAAGAATTTGATGTACAACTCGATATGACTGAAGTAAGAATCGAGCGCACCACTTCTACTGGGCCTGGAGGACAGTCTGTTAATACGACATATTCAGCAATTAAGCTTCACCACGAACCAACAGGAATGATCGTTAGTTGTCAAGATCAGAAATCCTCTCATAAAAATCTAGAAAAAGCGCTTAAAGTGCTAAGGTCTCGTTTATATGAAATGGAATTGGCTAAAAAGCAAGCGGCAGATTCTGAAAAACGAATGAGCATGGTATCTTCTGGTGATCGAAGTGCCAAAATTAGAACCTATAATTATCCGCAAGGGAGAGTCACCGAACACCGTATTGGGTTGACGCTTTACGATTTATCGAACATTATTAATGGCGATATCCAGAAAATAATTAGTGAGCTCATGATGGCAGAAAACACCGAAAAATTAAAAGCAGACACAGGCACAATCTAATCTCTTATGACGACGCAAGCACTTGTTTCTGAAATCAAAAAAAAACAATCCTTTCTTTGTATTGGTCTCGATGTAGATTTAACAAAAATACCAACTCATTTATTAGATCTAGAGGATCCTATTTTTGAATTTAATAAAACAATTATAGAGGCAACACATCATTTGTGTGTCGCTTATAAACCGAATATTGCATTTTATGAAGCCTATGGTTTAAAAGGCTGGAAATCTCTAGAAAAAACCATTACGTATCTAAATAAGAATCACCCAGAAATTTTCACAATTGCTGACGCTAAGCGTGGCGATATTGGTAATACAAGCACGATGTATGCAAAGGCCTTTTTTGAAGACTTAGCCTTTGATAGTGTAACTGTAGCCCCCTACATGGGTAAAGATTCTATTGAACCTTTTTTAGAGTTTGAAGAAAAGCATACCATTATGTTGGCCTTGACGTCTAATCAAGGCGCTTTCGATTTTCAAACATTGACAACCGATGGGCAACCATTGTATCAAGCCGTACTTGAAACGTCGAAAGGCTGGAATAATTCTGAAAACTTAATGTATGTAGTGGGCGCTACCAAAGCAACTTATTTTTCTGAAATACGTACTATTGTTCCTGATAGTTTTCTACTAGTCCCTGGTGTTGGTGCGCAAGGCGGAAGTTTAGCTGAGGTGTGCAAATATGGGATGAATTCTCAAATTGGTCTTTTAGTAAATTCCTCTAGAGGAATTATTTATGCGTCAAAGAATTTAGATTTTGGAACGCAAGCGGCTCAAAAAGCTCAAGAACTTCAGTTAGAAATGGCAGCATTAATGTCTAGATACCTGTAGCCTCCATTTTACATTGTTAGCATCCAATTTTTTTGAAGTTTTTTAAATTTATGTAATTCTTTGTTAAGTATAGATACAAACTCTCGACCATCACTATTGCAATTCTCTAATCTTTTAAAATTGGTAAACAATCGATTAGTTAACCATTTTAAGGTTTCGGCATGTTTGTGTTTTTGCTCAAAAAACAATTCTTTTTCTGCTTTTATTATTTCTGGCGCCAAAGAATCTGACTGGCGAATGATATCTCCTGAAAAATAGATGTTTGAATCCTCAAGACCGTTTGGTTTTAAAGCAGATAGATCGGCTTTTAAATAATCTGAAACTAGTTTGGAAAGCGATCCAATCTCGATTGCTTTTTTATAAAAAGCGGCATGTAATTCTGGGGTTCTTTGAAAGGACATAATTAAAATAATGATTACTATAAAATTATAGTAAAAAAAGTAATCTTGTATTTAAAAATTAAAGTTATTTAGTTTTAATTGTTTAAATTTTAATATATTTATGTAAAATACTTTAAATATGAAGTTAGATAAAATTCACTCTAAAATTTTAGAACAACTACAACGTAATGCACGTGTCTCAAATACCGCAATCGCTAAGCAGGTTGGTATTTCATCGCCAGCAGTAACTGAGCGCATAAAAAAATTAGAAGATTCAGGTATCATTGATGGCTATTTTGCTAAAGTATCTCATTCTGAGTTAGGGTATGATTTTCGGGCATTGATTACTGTTCGAGCGTTCATGGGACGTTTGCAACCTTTTTTACATAAAATTAAAACTCTAGAGGAGGTCATAAATTGTTATCGCATTACTGGAAACGAAAATATTGTGATGGAAGTGGTGCTACAAAACCAACGTCATCTGGAAAAACTGATTGACCAACTGATTACCTACGGAGAAACCAAAACCCAAATCATTCTCTCAAATGTGGTGTCTAATCAGCCCATTTTAAAAAAGTAATTGTACTTTTATGGATATGAAAACAATATTCACTATTTGTAGCCTATTTTTTATGATTATTGTGGGCTGTCAGTCTCAAAAAAAATCAATCAAATCTCACTCTGAATTTCAAAACCAACAGAACAGTTTTTTTAAAGATGCCTCAAAATCCCCCTTGAAATCAAAGGATTTAAAATCTTTTGAAGGGCTTGATTTTTTTCCTTTAGATTCATTGTTTGTTGTAGAAGCCCAATTGATGCGCACGCCAGACTCTTCTTTTTTTGAAATGAAAACCACTACCGATCGGGTGACCAAAGAACGTGTTTTTGGAATTTTGACATTCACTATTAACAAGAATTTATACGCCTTGAATGTATATCAAGGAGAATCAGATCTAGAGTCTGAAGCCGAATCAGATTATTTATTCCTACCTTTTTTGGATGCAACAAATGGAGAGACGACGTATGGCGGTGGTCGCTATATTGATTTAAGTATTCCAGAAGGTAATCAGATAATGATTGATTTTAATTCGTCCTATAACCCGTATTGTGCTTACAATGAAAAGTACTCATGTCCAATAGTCCCCAGAAAAAACTACATTCCTTTAGAAATTAAGGCAGGTGTTAAACGGTTTAAAGATCATTAAAAACTTTTGGATATAAAAAGTCCTAAAAACACGGCGACAAGTCCAACTCCTATTGAACCCAAGGTGTAAATTAAAAAACTTGTAAAATCACCTTCTTTTAGAAATACTTGATTTTCATAAGCAAAGGCTGAAAAAGTTGTGAAACCACCACAAAACCCGGTAATTAAAAGCAAGGTTTGATTCTCAGATAAACTGCTATTTTTTAGAGCAAACCCCATAAATATACCGATTAACAAACTGCCAATTACGTTTACAGTAAAGGTCCCCCAAGGAAAGCCAGGTGGCGTTGTTTTGAAAAACGTTCCGACAGTATATCTTAGTGCACTTCCAATACCTCCTCCTATAAAAACTAGTAAAACCTGTTTCATGTGTTTATGTTTATTGTTTTTTAACGGTCACATGGTACATCCAATTAATCATTTCCTTGCTTGTCGAAACTTTAGTTAAGGATGTTTCATGTGTTTATGTTTATTGTTTTTTAACGGTCACATGGTACATCCAATTAATCATTTCCTTGCTTGTCGAAACTTTAGTTAAGGATGTTTCATGTGTTTATGTTTATTGTTTTTGGCTAAATTATAAATACATTCCTAAGAAACGATATAAAATGATTTTTATTAGTCAATGAAAATGCGTTATATTCGTGGACATTTGAATTAATATTTACACAAACTATTAAACTTAAAACTCAAACACATGAAACTATTTTCAAAAATCGCATTGGGGGCTTTTGTTTTGGCTCAATTTTTATGGTCTTGCAAAACTGAGAACCATTCAGATACTGCAAAGGATTCTAACTTCATTACGGTAAGTGCTGAAGAAAATTTCCCTGTTATGGTAGAGCAATTTTCAGACCTGAAAGTTTTACGCTATCAAATTCCAGGATGGGAAAATTTAACGTTAAAAGAACAAAAACTCGTCTACTATTTGACACAAGCTGGCTTGTCGGGTCGTGATATTATGTGGGATCAAAATTATCGACATAATTTAACGATTCGTACGGCACTCGAAAATGTATATACCAACTTCGCTGGAGATAAAACAACTGCTGATTGGTCTGCTTTTGAAGTCTATTTGAAACGTGTTTGGTTTAGTAATGGAATTCATCACCATTACAGTAATGCAAAAATGAAACCTGAATTTTCTTCTGATTATTTAACCACTATTTTAGAGGCGACTAATACCGTTTTAAAGGGTGATGCTTTTGATGTTATCTTTAATGATATCGATGCTAAAAAAGTAAATCAAGCTAAAGATGTTGATAATGTAGCTGCATCGGCCGTAAATTTTTATGGTCCCGGAGTCACTAATGCAGATGTTGAGGCTTTTTATTCAAAAATCAAGTCTCCGGATCCTAAAAAACCCTTATCTCATGGTTTAAATTCTCAACTAGTAAAGGTTAACGGCGAATTACAAGAACGCGTTTATAAGTCAGGTGGACTTTATGGCGAAGCAATTGATGAGATAGTCAAGTGGTTAATATTAGCTGAAGGCGTAGCAGAAAATAAAGCACAAGGAGATGCCTTAGCGTTATTAATTCAATACTACAATACAGGCGATTTGCAAACTTGGGATGATTATAATGTAGCTTGGACTGGAGCAACCGAAGGAAATATCGACTATATCAATAGCTTTATTGAAGTTTATAACGATCCACTAGGTTATAGAGGATCGTACGAAACGATCGTTCAAATTAAAGATTTTGATATGTCGGCCAAAATGGAAGTCTTATCTAAAAATGCGCAATGGTTCGAGGACAATTCGCCATTATTTCCAGAACATAAAAAGAAAAACGTTGTTGGAGTAAGTTATAAGACGGTTAACGTAGCTGGAGAAGCAGGTGATGCATCGCCAACGACGCCGATTGGTGTTAATTTACCGAATGCAAACTGGATTCGTGCTTCCGTTGGCAGTAAGTCTGTATCTTTAGGAAACATTACAAATGCGTATAATAATTCTGGGAGTTCTGGACGCCTTAAGGAATTTGTAAATGATGATCAAGAATTCGAGCTTGAGAAAAAATATGGACAGTTAGGGGATAAGTTACACACCGCACTTCACGAAGTAGTTGGACATGCTTCTGGACAATTAAATCCAGGGGTTGGTGAAACTAAAGAAACCTTAAAAAATTATGCATCTACTTTAGAAGAAGGGCGTGCTGATTTGGTCGGTCTTTATTATTTATACAATCCTAAGTTACAAGAGCTAGGCTTGGTAGACGACTGGAAATCAGTTGGAATGGCTGCTTTTGATGGCTACATTCGAAATGGTTTAATGACGCAACTAATTCGATTAAATTTAGGAGATGATGTAGAAGAAGCGCACATGAGAAACCGTCAATGGGTGAGTGCTTGGGCTTACGAAAAAGGAATGGAGGATAATGTGATTGAAAAAGTAACTCGTGATGGGAAAACATATTTCAATATTAATGATTATGAAAAACTTCACGAATTATTTGGACAGTTGCTTCGTGAAACACAACGAATCAAGTCCGAAGGCGATTTTGCAGCCGTACAAGCCTTGGTAGAAGGATATGGCGTAAAAGTCGACCAAGTTATACATGCTGAGGTTTTAGAACGTAACAAACAATTTACGTCTGCGGCGTATGGTGGATTTGTGAATCCAGTACTGCTGCCACAAACGGATGCGAACGGAGCAATTACTTCAATAGATGTAAATTATGTAAAGAGTTTTGTTGGTCAGATGTTGTATTATTCTGACACCTATGGCTTTTTGCCAGAAGTAAACTAAAAATACTGAATACTATATTTTTTAAAAGTCACTTAGCTAAAATAGTTAAGTGGCTTTTTTAGTATCCTAAAAGGAATTTTATAGCAGCAATACCTGCTATAAAACCAACAAAAACCACTAGTACCCAAAAACTCCCTTTGTAATATTTTTGATGAAGATTAAAATCTTTACGATATGCATAGATGATAATCCCTAGAAAAACAATGGCAAAAATAATTCCGAAAGTTAGTTGTCCTCTACTGAACATAATTATGTATTTTTAGACTTATAATTCGAGTCAAATTTATAAAAAAATATAGGAATCACAGCATGTTTGCCCTCACTTCTTTAGGAGGTTGAAATGTAAAAAAAAACCAATTATGAAATCTAAAATAAAAGCAGTACAACAATTTCACGAAGCCTTCAAAATAGGCTACAGAACAACTCTTAAAGCGGATTTAGGTATTGCAAAAAACACACTTCGTTTTGATTTAATGAAAGAGGAAAATGAAGAATATTTGGAAGCTGCCAATACTAACGATATGGTAGAAGTTGCTGATGCCTTAGGCGATATGCTTTATATCCTTTGTGGGACAATTATTGAGCACGGAATGCAAGATAAAATAGAAGCTGTTTTTGAAGAAATTCAACGGAGCAATATGAGTAAGTTAGGCGATGACGGCCAGCCTATTTACCGAGAAGACGGAAAAGTATTGAAAGGGCCACAGTATTTTAAGCCAAATATTCAACAGATTTTAGAGTCTTAATATATTATACGTTTACAGTCCAACCAAAGATATCCTTCGCCTTATTGGTTTGAATGTCCATGATGCGCTTTTTTAATTGAAGCGCAACAGAATTTTCAAGTTCTGGCAAGTCATAATCGGTGTCTTTAAATCCAAAGGTGGCTATTGGAGAAATGACGGCAGCCGTTCCAGCGCCAAACATTTCTTTTAAACTTCCGTTTTTAGAGGCTTCGACAATTTCGGAGACCGTGAATTTTCGAACGTCTACTTTGATGTTTTCGTCTTTGGCAATATCTAAAATACTTTTTCTGGTGATACCATCCAAAATTCGATCGCTAGTTGGACCAGTAATAAGCGTGTCGTTAATACGAACAAAAATATTCATCGCTCCAGCTTCCTCAATATATTCGTGAGTGTTATCATCTGTCCAAATCACTTGGTCATAGCCTTTGTCAATCGCTAATTGTGTAGGGTAAAACTGCCCAGCATAGTTACCACCAGCTTTGGCATAACCTACACCACCATTTGCGGAACGCGAATAGTTTTGTTCAATCAAAACTTTTACTTTTCCAGCAAAATAAGCGCCAGAAGGTGCGGTACAAATTAGAAATTTATAGGCGTCAGCAGGAGAGGCATGAAATCCTTCACCTGTTGCAAATATGATAGGTCGGATATACAATGAGCTTCCATCTTGAGTAGGAATCCATTGTTCATCTACTTTTAGTAATGCTTTTAAGCCCTCCATGAATACTGCTTCTGGCAACTCCGGGATTGACAGACGCTTTGCAGAGATATTAAAACGCTTAAAATTTTCGTCTGGACGAAATAACCATGTTTTTTTATCAGTATCTTTATAAGCTTTCATCCCTTCAAAAATAGATTGTCCATAATGGAAAATCTTAGCGGAAGGCATCAGCGAAATAGGTTGAAACGGCACAATTTCAGGAGTGCCCCAAGTACCTTCTTTATAGTCACAGACTAACATATGGTCAGAAAATACAGATCCAAATCCAAGATTCTTAAAATCAATACTATCAATTTTTGATTGTGTTGTTGGGGTTACTTTTATTGTATTCATTTCTTCGCTTTAAACGTTACTTGACTACAAATTTACAGAAATAAATGTTTCGACAATATCAATCCTCTAAAACTTCTTATATTTATGCGTTATTTAAAATTTATTCCCATGAAAAACGCTATTTATATATTTTTAATATTCATCTCCTTACATTCTTGTAAACCAAAAATCCGAGAAGGACAGCCCCCAGTGAAAGTAGTGACTACGGCTTATGAAACCTATGGTGCTCCTTTGGATGCCCAATCGGTAGGTTCAATGAACGACTTAGTAACGTCATTGTCTACAATGCGTCAAACTGACACCTTGTTTGCGAAAGTAGAAGGAACAATCAAAGAGGTGTGTTCTAGTAAAGGGTGTTGGATGACGCTTGATACAGGATCTAAAAAAGAGGTGATGGTGCGTTTTAAGGACTATGGTTTTTTTATGCCTTTAGACGCCCAAGGAACTGTTATTATTAATGGCAAAGCCTATGTTTCTGAAACCTCCGTGGATGACCTAAAGCATTATGCTGAAGATGCAGGTGCCTCAGCGTTAGAAATTGAAGCGATTATAAGCCCAGAAATTACCTACAGTTTTGAAGCCGACGGCGTACTTTTAGCAAACTAATTAGTTATGAAGCGCAGTATTATCACCACATCAGATGGCTCAAAAACAATTCAGATCGAAGAGTGGGACGAGCAGTACCATTCTATTCATGGCGCTATTCAAGAATCCCAACACGTATTTATTAAAACCGGACTCCATCATTATTTAAATTTATATCAACCGAAAAAGCTCTCTATCCTTGAAATAGGATTCGGAACAGGACTCAATGCCTTTTTGACGGCCTTAGACGTACAAACACAAGGTCTTGAGATTGATTATGAAGGGCTAGAGGCGTATCCAGTCTTAGAAGATGAACTTTCGCAATTAAACTATGCTTCTTTAATTGGTGCTAATCAACAACTCGTTTTTGATACTTTACATCAGATACCATGGCAAGAATCGCATCCTATCAGTTCTCATTTTTCATTAAAGAAACGACAGCAATTTTTTAACGAATTAGAGGACGAAAATGTGTTTGACCTTATTTATTTTGATGCTTTTGGAGCCCGTGTTCAACCTGAATTATGGACAGAAGCCATTTTTAAACGAATGTTTAAGGCACTCAAAAACAAAGGCGTTTTGGTTACTTACTCAGCTAAAGGGAGTGTGCGTCGTGCCATGCAAGCGGTCGGGTTTGTCGTGGAACGCTTAGAAGGACCTCCAGGAAAACGCGAGATGTTGAGAGCCTCAAAACCCGCATAAGTTTGTTAGTATTATCCTAATTTGTAGAGGTAGGAAGCTTAAAGTAATGTTAAACCTATCTCAATTCATTTTTTTTCGAAGTTGTTATCACTAGTTTTGTAGGGATGGGACAAACACTTTTGATTACGGGGGCGACTGGACTTGTTGGTAAAGCGCTGGTAAAACACTGCTTAGCTGAAGGGCATACGGTACATTATTTGACGACTCGTAAATCGAAAATTATTTCTCAAAAAAACTATAAAGGCTTCTATTGGAATCCGCAACAAAACACGATTGACCAAGCCTGTTTTGAAGGGGTTGAGGTGATTTTTAATTTAGCCGGGTCTTCCATTGCCCAACGTTGGACGACTACCGCCAAAACATCTATTTTGGACAGTCGAACAGAAGCATTAGAAGTATTGAAGTCAAATATTGTAACCCATAAATACCCTATTAAACAGATAATTTCAGCCAGTGCTATCGGATTTTATCCAGATTCAAAAACACGCTATTACGATGAAAAATTCCAAGGTACAGACGCTAGTTTTCTACGAACGGTCGTGAAATCTTGGGAAGGCAGTTTAAAGCCATTCCAATCCTTAGGAATTAAAACAACGGTACTGCGTATTGGGATCGTATTGGACGCGAACGAAGGCGCATTGCCTAAAATAATGGGGCCGATAAAACAGTATTTCGGTGCAGCTTTAGGCGCTGGAGACCAGTGGCAATCATGGATTCATATTGATGATTTAGTGCGTATATTTATGTTTGCTTTAGAGTCTAATTTAGAGGGGGTTTACAATGCTGTTGCGCCAAATCCAGTACAACAAATAGAACTCACAAAGCTAATTGCTAAAGTGCTTCAACGCCCCTTGGTGCTGCCTAATGTACCCGAATTTGCGCTCCGCCTCATGTTGGGAGAGATGCGTGCCATCGCACTCGAAAGTCAACGCGTTTGTGCCGCCAAAATTCAAGACGCAGGTTTTAAATTTGATTATCTAGAACTGGAACCCGCTTTAGAAAACTTAATAGCCTAAAGGACGTCTTAGTATCCTCATTTAGATCTCTTATTTTATGAGTTCCTGTTTTTATCAAAGCAAATCATAAAAATACTTAGTGACATTTTGACATTTTATTAATAATGGCAGTACTTTTGCCATTGGTTATAAAACAAAAATTAATCACCCAACGCGTTTATACATACGATGAGTAAAAAAGAAACCAAAGTGGAAGCTGAACTTCCAGAAGAAACGATAGTAAATGAAACGGCTACAGAAACAACCATTGAACTTTCGGTAGAGGAACAATTGACAGCAGATTTAGCACAAGAAAAAGATAAATTTTTACGCCTGTTTGCAGAGTTTGAAAATTATAAACGACGTACTACAAAAGAACGTATCGAATTGTTTTCGACAGCCAGCCAAGACGTGATTAAAGCTTTGTTGCCAGTAGTTGATGATTTTGACCGTGCCTTATTGGAAATGTCCAAAAGCGAGCCGACTGAACTTTCTAAAGGAGTGGAGCTTATTAAAAATAAATTATCATCTACCCTAGAACAAAAAGGATTGAGTTTGGTAGAGGTTAAATCTGGAGACGTTTTTAATGCAGATGACCATGAAGCAATCACCCAAATTCCGGCGCCTACAGATGCTATGAAAGGAAAAATCATAGATGTAATTGAAAAAGGATATAAGTTAGGTGATAAAGTGATTCGTTTCCCAAAAGTAGTCATAGGAAGCTAATTTAATTAAGACATAAAATTTCAAGACCGAGATGGCAAAACGCGATTATTACGACATATTAGGCATTAATAAAAGTGCCTCTGCTCAGGAGATAAAAAAAGCTTACCGAAAAATGGCAGTTAAATTTCATCCGGATAAAAATCCAGACGATAAAACTGCAGAAGATAAATTTAAAGAAGCTGCTGAAGCGTATGAAATTCTAAGCGATCCCGACAAAAAAGCACGTTTTGATCAATATGGTCACCAGGCGTTTGAAGGCGGTGGTCGTGGTGGAAGCGGTCACATGAATATGGATGATATCTTTAGTCAGTTCGGCGATATTTTCGGCGGTGGTGGCGGAGGTGGCTTTGGCGGTTTCGGAGGCGGACAACGTCAACGCGTGATGAAAGGGAGTAATCTTCGAATTCGTGTCAAATTAACACTAGAAGAAATTGCTAACGGTGTTGAAAAGAAAGTTAAAGTCAAACGAAAAACGCAAGCTAAAGGCGTAACCTACAGAACCTGTTCTACATGTAATGGACAAGGGCAAGTGACGCGAATTACAAATACGATTTTAGGACGTATGCAAACCTCAGCACCCTGTAATGCTTGTGGTGGAACAGGACAAAGTATCGATAACCGTCCGTCTAATTCAGATGCGCAAGGATTTGTGGTAGAGGAGGAAACAGTTTCTATAAAAATACCAGCAGGTGTTGTAGATGGCATGCAGCTAAAAGTTACAGGCAAAGGAAATGCAGCTCCTGGAAATGGGATCTCTGGAGATTTGCTAGTAGCGATAACCGAAGAAACTCATCCAACCCTACAACGTGAAGGTGACAACCTACACTATGATTTGTATGTGAGTGTACCCGACGCAATTTTAGGGGAATCGATAGAGATTGATACCGTCACAGGAAAAGTCCGCTTAAAAATTGAAGCAGGCGTACAATCTGGAAAAATACTACGCCTTAGAGGTAAAGGAATTCCAAACGTCAATGGCTATAGCCGTGGCGATTTGTTAGTACATATCAACGTATGGACACCCAAAACCTTGAGTAAAGAACAAAAATCATTTTTTGAAAAAATGAAAACAGATGAGCATTTTTCTCCTAAACCAGAAAGCTCAGATAAGTCTTTTTTTGAAAAAGTGAAGGATATGTTTTCGTAGAGATTTCAATGCCAGAACATCATGAAGGAAGACTTAAATCAACATTATGCTTATAAAGAGGAACGTTTAAATGTAATCTCACATGCGTTTGGACTTTTATTAAGTGTGATTGGCTTGCCATTTCTGATTCTTAAATCCTTTAATTTTGACGGCTTTTGGAAGCCTGCTAGTTTAGTGATTTATGGACTAAGTTTGATTATTCTCTATGCGGCCTCTACGTTTTACCATGCTGCTAAAGATCCAAAACGAAGACGGAAGTTGAATATTTTTGACCATGCCGCCATCTATGTTTTAATAGCAGGCACCTATTCACCTTACACGATTGTTTTATTAGATAGTACCCTTGGATGGACAGTTTTTGGATTGACGTGGACCTTTGCTCTGATTGGTGTTATCTTAAAATTGTTTTATACAGGACGGTTTGACAAACTCTCTACAATTCTGTACCTCTTAATGGGTTGGCAAATTGTGTTTGTGATCAAAACGCTTATGGAACATTTGTCAACTCAAGGCTTGCAACTTCTATTTGCGGGTGGCGTGTTTTATACGATAGGCGCACTGCTGTACTCTATAAATAAAATTCCTTACAACCATGCCATTTTTCATGTTTGTGTGCTGCTGGGGAGTTTGTGTCACTTTTTTAGTGTGTTTAGTTTTTTGTAAGGGTTAAAGTTAGTACAATTTTTATGTTTAAATTTCATTAGTATTCTAGTTAGTAAGCCATTTTTTTATGTTGCGCTAAGTCGGGAGACTTTGCAAAGCGGGGTGTAAACACAATAAAAATTGCAAGGCACTTTATGATCGAATTGTGGCTAAAGAAAAGAGTAAAAAATTAGCACTAATAGCAGTCTGTAATAAATTATTAAAACAGGCTTTTGCTGTTGCAAAATCAGGATTACCATATGATGAAAATTATAGAAGTACGCTGGCTAAAAATTAATCGATTTAAATTTGGTTTTTAGCACAGTTCTTTGTTGGCAAATCGTTATTTTTCAAGTTCGTATAAATCTTTTTCGGTAAATGTTCTAAATGAAAATTTATAGCCTTCATAAGCTACAAATCCATAAAACAACAAATCCATTCCACTAAAAGTCTCACTCATTATTGGTATTAATTGACTATAATCGAATAAGTTTAAAGTCTCAAAATATCCTAAACCCTCTGCATTTGCAATAAACCCAATAATGCTGAAGAAATTGCCTAATACACAACTTAACAATGCTATTATTCCTCCCGAAATCCCAAAAATTTGATCGATACCTTTACCTACAAACCTCATTGAAAATCCAACAGCAGCTCCAATCGCAATTGCCATATATCCAATTTGGTATCCTGTAACAACTGTAATAGTTCCCCATAAAAGTGCTCCAATTATTCCAACTATAATTCCAGTTAATATGGCTTTAGGTAATTCTTGTTCGAATTTAAACTTTTCTAAATTTTTGTCAGATAATTTATTTAATACGTCATTATGCTCAACAGCTTCGGTATCGTCAATTTTTTCTATTACAGATTCATCTAATTTGAAAGATTTACATTCATTTTCAAAATCAGCCATTTCTCCAGTTAAATTACATAAAAGTCCGACTTTCATATCTAGTCTTCTGTTTACACACTTTTTACAGAATTTTAAATGTTGTTCTCTTGTCATTTTGGTTTTTTTTAATGTTTGCCAACGTTGTTGTATAAGATTAGTGGCGTGTTTAAGCACCTAATTTAGCAAATAAAAACCAAATAGAAAATCCGCGAGGATTTTCGTAAATAGGCGAGAACTAGCCATTAATTTTATACGGTGTTGCCAGTAGTTTTTTATTCATAGTCAATCATTTTTATTTCTTCACAACTTATGTGTGTTGAAAAGGTTTTGGATTCCACTTGATTAAATTCCATTACCTTTTTCCAAATTCCGTTGTCATTTCTGTAAAGACCTGTATATCCATTTCCGTTACATCGTCTTTTTTTAAATACAGAAAGTATAGCATATTTTTTATTTCCTGAAAACATTGGTTTAGAAAAATGATAATAGACTGTCTCTTCAGGATTGTTTTTATCATCCATTTTCCAGTTTTCAACAAAGTCCGCATATAGTTTTTTATTGTTCCAAATTCTGTTTTTATTCCACAACCATTTCTTTTTTATAATTAATGTATATGGTTCTTTATTATCAATTAGACTATCATATTTTTTTTGGTCAATGTTGTATTTGACAAATTTTATTTTTTTCGTTTGTGGTGGTGATAAAGTGTGATTGTAATTGTATTCGTCAGAAACTAATTTTGATTCATTCAGATTATAATTTTTCCAATTAACAGTCTCTTTCTTTGGTTGTGCATTAATGAAATTTTGTGTAAAGTCATTGTCAACCATTTTCAACTCTCGCATTTGATAATTTGGTAGTGAATCATTAATTTTTTCTTGTTCAAGACTTTTAGGAACTAAATAATAGTACTCAAAATTTTCAGGGATTTCGGATTTAGCAACTTGATTAATCAAATTCTCTATATCTGATTTTTGTCCGAATAAATTCAGAGTCAAAAAGATTGATATTATGAATAGAGTTTGTTTCATTCAAATTACTGGCAACGTGCTTGTGTAAGGAAAGTTGCGTGGTTTAAGCAATGAATTTAGTAAATAAAATACAAACCAAGAAAATCTGCAAGGATTTTCGTAAGTAGGCTTTTACCAGCAATTTTTTTTACACGGTGTTAGGCAACGTTTTTTTTAATTTTCATTATTCGGTTCATAATCAAGAGGCAAAGAATGTGCAAATTTTTCATAAGACCAATATTCTTCATATAAAACATCTAATGGATTAGCCAAAATACCACTTGGATAAATTATAAATTTTTCTGCTAATGGAATTATATTCGATGCTTGTGGAAACGCTTTACGAGGTTTACTTAATGAGTTTCTTAAAATATAACCCTTTTCTTCCTTTTCTCTTAGATATGTAATTCTTAAATTATTATCAAATTGAAGATAAGTTTCATTATTCTTTTCGTGAATGATTTCTGAAGAAGCTATTTCGGACTTGTATAAATAGTCAATATATTTTGGAAGTTTTGCTTTTTTTAAAACAACTAGTGCTGAATCTATCGAATTTTTAGGTATGTCAATTTTTCTTGAAAAATTAAGTGCGACATTGGATTTAGATAATGTCTTTCTAGCTTTTAATAATTCCTCTTGACTAGGTCTATCTTTATTTTTCTTTCTTACAAACTGATTTATTACAAAACCTTCTTCTTTTGATGAATTTTTTAAAACACTTTTGAAAAAGTGTACTTGTGAACCATTATAAGCCTTTAACCTGTTTTTTCGCCACTTATTCTGCTTATTTTTACTGCCTTTTGATTCTTTAAAATAGGAATATCCTAAATATTTAGTGATTTTTTTTTCTATTGAAAAGTGTTTCAAATCGTAGAAAATATCATAACCTAGAGCTTTATTTTTTATATGCAATGTTTCAATCGCTTCCGCTGTCAAAATATTATTTTGCGAATCAAATTCAAAAAACAAAACCTTTGGATTTTGTATAGTGCAAGATTTTGAAAACTCACTAGTACCAATAAATTCTCGAATGAAAACGGAAAAATTATATTCCCATTCTTCATTATTTTCTTTACCATTTATAACAACTTCATCTAATAGAGATTCTTCTTCTAATAATGAGAATTCGAGTGGTTTTGTATAAGTTGAAGTATCAAAATTATATTTTATAGTCTGAAATCCTATATGTGAAATTATTAATTCATAAACTCCATTATTTACCTCTAAATTGAATTCTCCATTTTTATTTGTAATTGTTCCTGTAGTGGTATTATTAAGATATACAGCAACATTGCTCTTTGGTTCATTTTCAAAATAAATTTTCCCTTCTAAGTTTATTTGAGCTGACAACTTAAAAATAAAAAAGTTAAAAAGAAGAAGGATTATTAGTGATTTAGTCATCAGATTACGTGGTGGTTTAAATGTTGCCTAACGTGTTTGTGTATGATTTCGTTGCGTGTTTAAGCACTAAAGTTAGCAAATAAATCACAGATAGAAAGTCCGCGAGGACTTTCGTAAACTGGCTATAACCAGCAATTAATTTTATACGGTGTTACAAATAGTATGTTTTTCAATTACAATTGTTATAAAAATTAATAATTTTAAATATTTCCTTTCTTTTAAATTCCTTGTTTTTAATTTTATTAATTAATTCTGGGCAGTCTTTAAAAAAAACTAAATGTTTTTTACTTATATGAGTACCTATTGTGATTATTTTATTATCAACTTTCATATAAAACAAATTAGGGATCATTGTTTGAGTATTTCCAGTTCCTATTGTTTGAAAACTTGAAATAATTTGCGGTTTAGATCTATATAAGCTGATTTTTCCTTTTATCTCTTCTATTAAAAGTTCAGGTGCAAAATTATTTTTATGTTTTATAAATCTAAATTTTTCATCTTTGATGTCAAATCCGTTAACAAGATTAGAATTATAAGATGAAGGTTTTGAATCTTTATTGATTTTAAATTTTAAAATAAAAATAGGTTTTTTAACATTTGAAAAATTTATTTTTATTTTAACTTTTATTAAACCCTCTAATTCAGTTGAATCTTTTAAATATAAAGTTCCTTTATCGTATTGGTTTTGTGCATTCAAAAATAGAAATGATAATATGGTAATTAATGTAAAAATTGTCTTCATATTTTAATTCAGTTATTAGATTGTGAGTTTCAATAAGTATTATTTGTAACGTTACCGTATAAGAAACGTAGGGCAGTTAATAAGTGCTTTCGTTTCGGTTTATTACTTAGCTAAATATAAATATTTTGCTTTTATCTTTTCTACTATAAACGCCAATTTTTATATTTAGCGGACTTAGTTAATATTCACAGACCTTTCGGTTTAGCACAAATGCCCTATGTTTTTTATACATTGTTGTGCTTTCGTGCTTTATTTCTTTTTGTTTATTATTACTTCTCTGTAAATAGCAATTGGGCTAATTGCTATTTTAGGATAGTTAGGTACAAAGAAAAACTTTTCAAATGCTTCAAATGAATCGAAAACATTCCTAAAAGCCTTATCAAAATGACTCTCATCGGATAATTCAGTTTCGCTAGTTCCGATATATTCGTCACTTGGATGGACTCTAATATCTTCCTTTCTAGGACATGAAGTAATAATTCCAATTACAGTCAGCTTAACATTGGGTCTAGAACCGTAAGTATATATTGTGTTTTCGAAATTTCCTTCTAGCATGTATTCAGATTTTAAATTGCAAAGAATTTGAAAGTCACCAAAGTCATCTAAGGGAAGTAGTCTAAAGTTGAGTCTATTAGGTGAAAATGTGTCTAAAAAAGTTTTTACTTTACTAATCCAATCTTCGTCAAAGAGATGCACATCTGATTCAGATTTTAAAAGTTCATCAACTTTATTTTCTATAGCTCTAACTTTGCTAAGTTCTTTAGACCTATTATTTCTGTCTTTATTTTGATGAGCATTTTTTTTTGCAGCCGTTAACTGTTCTTTTAAGTCTATTAATTCTGGGTTTTCTAATAAAACGGAACCAAATATTAATCTTTGAATCTCATTAAAATTAGTAAATATTCGTTTAAACCTCTCAAAGTCTTCAAAACTTCCCCAACCTGTTGCTTTAATATAACTTAATTTTGGAATGTCATCCATAAAGTCACTAAATGAACTGTCCCATTTATCAAATGAAGAATTAATTGAGGTTAATAAACCATTTTCGTTTAAGTCGTTTTCAATTGAATTTAGCATTTCGTGATAAACGCTTATTCTTTCTGTTTTAATCGTTTTTTCTTTTGATTTCTCCCCAATATTTCCTTTAATAATTTTAACATCAAAACCTATCCCAGCACTTTCTTCATTTTCATCCTCTACAGCTCTCGATATCTCATTTATTAAACCACCATTTAGTTGACTAATTAATGATTTAGCTTTATTAATGTCAAAGTAGATTAAGTCTTTAATTGATTTCATTTACTAATAAATATTATTGTTTTGTTAATTTTTCCGCATGAAGCACAACGTCTAGTATAAGAAAAGTAGGGCAGTTGTAAGCGATACTTTTCGGGTTAAGCTAAAGCCGAATTTTTAAATTTTGTTAATTATCATTTCTCTTTTTAATTATATCAAATTTAAAAATTTGGCGACTTGGCAAATACACACAGACCTTTCGATTAAGCACTTTTTGCCTTATTTTTTTTATACGGTGTTAGGCAACGTTATTTTGTTTTAATCGGAATAGATAATTCAAGTTTTGTTCCGACTGATTTTTTTTCTGATGTCATTGCTGGTCTTAATTTCGGCAATGAATAAAGAATGTCTATAATTTGTTTTTTAGCTTGATTTCCCCCTTTTAGAGAGTTCAGACTTTTTATTTGCGAAACTTTTCCGTTTTTATCAATATGTAAATCAAATTTTAATATTCCTTCCTCTTTTGGTGTTTTTAATTTTCTTTTTTTTAGTTCTCCAATTAAATATGAATGAATGTATGTCATCGTACACTTTCCAATAGCCTCTTTGTCTCCTTTTTCTGTACACTCATAAGCAGATAATGGTTTGGTTAATGCTATAGTTTCTTCCTTACTCGGAACACACATTCCTTTTATTCCCTTTTTAGTTGTAACAGCAACAAGTCCAAGTCCTTTTTTATAAAACCTTTTTTCTTTACTACCGTCAGGGTATTTATTTTCTATTACTAAAAGATTCTTGTAATTACAAAATGGTGATTCAAAAAAACCATCTATTTCAACTACTTTACCAGATTCCCATTTTGTTCCTTTTATTGGTCTTTCTATTAACAAAATGACATCTTTTTTTTGTTTTTCGTTGTACATAAAAACTGTGTCATTCTGTTTTCTTAAAAGTAAATCATACGATGTTCCGCCACCAAAATCTTGTTCGTAATTAAAGTATTCAATTCCGTCTTTTTCTGTTGTTCCAGTTACTTTTTCAACATATGTAGCTGTACCCCAAGTCAAATGTTTTTCAAATCCAATTTTTAGTGGATAATAACTTTCTCCAAAGCTTTTTTCACAAAATTCACTTTGTCCGTAAGTCAAAATTGGTAGAATTGCTAATAATAAAAATATTGTTCTTTTCATTTGTTGATTGGTTTTAATGTTGCCTAACTCGTTA